>Ga0126339_10000213_pt1 | contig 27313 bp, 19 predicted proteins | sample OrbTmetagenome_2_FD_92532 | JGI IMG/M metagenome (GOLD analysis project Ga0126339, IMG submission 92532) | Coral microbial communities from Petempiche,Puerto Morelos, Mexico - Orbicella T R C metagenome | ecosystem: Host-associated > Invertebrates > Cnidaria > Coral | place: Petempiche,Puerto...
GCAATGCAAATGTGAGGAATGACCTTAAGCTCATAATCTAAGTTTTAACAAGTCGGAAAGTTGCATTTCTATAAACTTCGAGATCTCCCCCAGCAGTTTTAACTAACCAAGTAATGAACAGTCCTGCTTTTCTCTGGAGCGCGTCCCTGGTATTTCATTTCCGTTTCTATCAACACACCAGCACTCTCCTGTGGTCTGGAGACACTGTCTGTCGTCGTATGAACCGTCCGCCTTACAGCGGGGAGAAACATGTCCGGGTGGAGGGTTATCAAGGCACTCTTCGCGACGAGACTGGCATACGGTCATCGTTTTATCTGCTTAATGAATAAAGAAAGAAATTAACACTCACAAGAATTTCGTGTCGACGGCCTTACATTACAGAATAAAAAAAAAATGTACTTATATCTTCATTCCTTTTGATGAAAGAAATTACCAACTTTTCAAAAACGGCGTGGTTCCAACAAAAATGCGGCTATCCATCAACGTAAAAGAAGTGCTTGCATCCAGAAAGTATGTGTGGTATCCGGAGAGAGTGGAAAACTTGTGGATATTCTATACAGACACCTAAATGCACGACGTTCACTGAGGTGATACGTTCTTGTAAATTGCCTTTCCTATTGATTGATGAATGAGACTGCAGGTACAATGAAGTATGTGATAACAAAGTCGCCCCACACCCCCTTTCTTTGGTCATCTTAGATCTGGGATGAAGTAGTTGTCAGTAAATACACGAGGCAATATTCGCCGAATTTGGCTTTCTCAAACATACCTATGTCAGAACAGTTCGGTTTCCCCCATTGGTGAGTTCCTGCCAGCTCGCTTCCATTCTTGTCAACACACCAGCATTTGCCTGACATATCATGACACTGAACTGGTTCAAATGAGCCATCTGGTTTACAGCTTGGGACAAATAAACTGATTGGCGTCCTACTGCGCATGGTCATAGCTCTCTTGTTTTCCCTCTGACACGGGGTCATAGCAGCTTCAAGAAAGAAAAAATTGTAAAAGTCTCTTGTCTACACTGCCGTTAAGAAAGTTATCATCTAAATACTAGTAACTATGTCTGCTCTCTTTTCGTACCTTGTATCGTACAGTTTGGTTTCCCACTTTGTCTCGTTCTGGGGATTTCATGGCCATCTTTGTTGACACACCAGCAGACATCGTAAGCTTCAGCACACTGCACCTCCTCGTATCCACCGTCAGGTTTACATTTTGGAAGCGAGCGACCACTAACTTGGACGTGAGGACATGATGACCACAACGTCTTGACATGCTCATTGACACAAGCTGAGATTGGAGCTGGTGGGTATAAGGGATGAAAAGAAAGATATCGTAACTATTTAGGAATTGTATAAAATAAAAAAATAAAAAAATCTTTGAAAAGAGACTGGTTTCCAACTCGATATCTATGATCAAGAAAATAACCAATTATATTCTAAGTGTATCAATACAAGGTTATTGTTAAGAGATCATCAAATTACCAAAATTAGTATGTAAAACTAAAACAGTGGCGATCTTATTCCGGAAGAATTGCTTAGTCATCACTCATCGGTCAGTATTACGTCCTAACCTAAACCCACAATATTTTGGCCAAAAAAAAAGGTTTCTCCAAAAAGCGAAAGAAAATCCCTAGTTAAGAGGGTTCTCTTTCCACAAAACCCTCTTAACTACAGTTTATATTTCTGGTAACAACATTGAATGGTGGAATAAGCGGGTCTCCTCTGCAGAGACTTGAAGCTTCTGAAGTCAGCAGCAGTTAGTCCATTATCCATACCTGGTTTATCTGACGAAACACGCGTACAACGCCTAACACAACCACAGTCACAGCATTTGGATAATTCTGGGCAGTCACTGTCCTGTGAGCATGACTGCTCAGTCATTTCCGCTGGGCATCTTTTTGGGTCTGGTACGAATGGACACACTCCTGGACGAACTAAGAGCGGTTGGCATATTTTAAATTAGTCATTAACATGGATTCAAGCATGGACAGGATTTTGCTATGACTTCAAAACTGAAGAAATCACATCAAATCCATTACAACCCGCCTGAAATTCATTGCACTCAGTGGCATGCGGGAAAAGTTTTTAACACAAATAAATAATTTTTTATAGCCATTTAGCAGAGAATTGATCCGGAAAACCTATTCGTATTGAATGACTACGTTACACGAGCATTTCTAAGCCAAAACGGTTGATATCCAGTTTTCAACAATTAGCTATTGACCGAGAAGTGAAGTGCCACTGCGATTCCAAAATCTTTTGGCAACGTCCTCATATTCGAAATTCATCCACAAAATACTTGCTACTTGCTAGTTACCTTGGGCAGGACATTTTGGTGATCCCCAACGATGTGTACCAGCAATCTCGTAACCTCGTTCGTCTGAACACCAACAGAAGTTTGTGTTTCCAAAGCACTGAATCTCTGCATATTCTCCGTCCGGTTTACATTCTGGAACAAATTTTCCAACAGAGGGGACGCCGTTGAAGCCTAAAGCGTTTCGTCTTTCTTTAAGACAGGAAGTTAGCTGTCCCGATCCTTAAAAATGAGGAGAAAAGTAAACAGAATTATTCAACGTAATTGTAATCAACAATTTCACTGTTGAAAACACACCCAGAGGCTTCAAAGGGTTTGACTATTTTCACTTGAGTTTCACTGAAAAGTTGATTCAAGTGGTCAATAATTCCGTTTAGATAATTTTTTCACTTCCTCAAATGACTTACCAGCTGCTAGGCTACAGACGGGAATTCCGGTAACCCTGGTGCCCATCAATTCTTTGCCGTACTCATCGACACACCAACAGTACCCTGTTTGTCTGTAACACTGTACGTCTTGATATCGACCGCTCGACTTGCACTTCGGAGCAAAGTGACCCAGTTGCAAGCCAGAGAGACGTTTTTGCTCAGCAAGGCAAGACGGAAGAACTCCTGAGTAACATAAAATTAAAAATATTAGAAACAAGAGGAAAAGATTGTAACGGTAAGGGTTAGGTTTACTGTTACGGTTACGGTTACAAGGAAAATGCGCGTACTTTTTCTCTCAAATATGTTGTAACTCCCGTACTTTCTCAAGTGTAGAATTTCTCCGACAAGAAATCTTAGCTGTACTTTTCGTGACTATTACTTGCAGTCTTGTGAGTTGTTTCGGAACGGTGTAGTGCTTCGCCTTTTAGGCGTTCGAAAGAAAGGTTAGTTGAGCACTGAACATGGTCTCAAGTATATCATAACTTTAAGGACTTTGAAGAAATAACCGTATTTTTACCTTTACACTTATCGATGCATTTTTCGTAGGACGGGAAGTTGTTGGCATTGCCCCCACACCCACTGTATACAAAAGTAAGGCATTCCCCAGAGGTAGCCTCGAAGTAGTGTGCAGATATTGATGCCAAGCATCCAAGTTGACCAGGTTCTGGAGCCAGGTTGCATAGCCAGTCTAAAAGGGTCAAATGGCTGAATAGTTAAATACTGAAGTTATAGCCTAGGAAATAGTTTAAACTTTGAAAATGAAGTCAAAGCCTTTCTTTATTTGTAGACTACAATGTCTTAAAAACACATGTAGCTATATTTGTGGTTAGGGGCCATGATCGCACAGCGAGGTTTCTTTGTATTACATTTTATTAAACGTGTTCAAAAACGGTAGAATAATCAATAGTACTATATTATTACCGGCTCAGTCCTGCATGTATACTTATCTAAATTTCCTCTGCAAGGAAATACATGCATCAGCATTTCCTAAAGTGGAATAGGCCATTTCCGAGTTACCTGTTCCCTGTCTCAAAACGAGTCTTCGTGCAAAACGTTTCATATGAAAATGAGTTTGATTTGCGTGAAAATGAACCTGTAGGTGGGACACATTTCCATACGAATGGTTTCGCTGGAGGACTTATTTTGCCACAGAGGCAGAAGGCAACTCTAAGGCCTATTAACTTCAGCTTACCTCTAGAGGAATCTTCAGTTCCATTTTTGATTATTTCCGTCACCACTTTACCCCGAGAACGGACAGTACTGAAGTCATCAGCAACAAACACATTTCTGTAATCCGACGATAAATCCATGAGCTCAGCAACTTTCACTTTATCTCCAATACCAATCACATATATAGACACGCCTCTATCTCTAAGTCCTTGAGCTGCTGCTGACAAGGGAGTGTAAGGTCCTTGCTTTCTTTCCTGACTGCTACTTGTTACCACAAGAAGGGCCTGCGGTCCAAAAGTGAGAAGACACTTATTTTGCTTAAAGTAATTAAGACTGAAGCACTATAAACATGAAGTGTTCACGCACATGTTCCATGACTTTCAGAACAGAAGGTTAGGAGACTAATTGTGACATTTACTGATAAAGAATCTGGAAGGAGGAACACTTCTGCAAGGTCAAAGTCTCGAACTCTCTTTAAACTGTGAAAGACCCACAACGTCCCAATAATTCCATGAACTCAAGTTTTGTCAGGACAACCTTAAAGGAGAATATAAAGCTAGCAATCATCTTTTTGGAAACCGCTGAAAGTTATGGAAATTACTAAAATTTGCAGACAAAAGGAGGAAAATAAAATTGTTCCTACCAAAATTAATAAATACAGCCAAAAGCCGTGGTCATTTTTCGAAATTGAAAGGCCAACATTTTAATTTTTTTTTCCTGGTCACTTCCAAAAAAGGAACACCAGTCGTTGTGACGTCACTGCGCACATGCAATTTTGTTCTGTTTTGTTATTTTCTGTGCAGTTTGTGAAAACCTAACCAACCCTTTCATGTAATATAGTTATCAATCATAAAGATTTAGTTAGGTTTCCGCGGACTGGACACAGAAAATAACCAGACATCAAAAATCGCAAGTAGTTCTCTTTTTGTTGCCCTGTTTTACAGATGATAGTAGTAATTCTCGTATTTTTCAGTGGTTACATATAGTATAATTCCGAGCCTTTCGTCATCATTGGAAGGCTTTTAGTTCTTGCATCTTAGCAGGCAAAACGTCTCTCCCTCTAAATTTCCCTTGTTAAAGTGAACCCTTGCTATACCTTGGGAATTTCAATTCTCATTCCTGTCGCCTCGTTGAAGAGTTCTTCTTCAGCAAGTAACAATGCTAAGTCAGACCGACTCCAACCATCCTTATATTGGAGATTATTTACAGCTTTAGTCACGTTCGTGGCAGTGAGATTATTTTCCTGTAAGGTGTTAAAATATAGCGATATTTCCGCATCACGGCTGAATACAATAAGTCCAATATGAGTTCCTCTGGCGGAGATGTCAAAAGAATCCACAACTGAGGAGACGAATTCCAACATGATCGGCCAGTTTTCCTTTGTAACTGAGTCGGAAGCGTCGATCATAATACCAAGGTCTAGGGGTGTTTCGTGGTCTGAGAGGCAAAGAAATTGTAAATTAGTTTTAGAGCTGTTCTCAATTTAGTCTTATAAAATCTATATCTACTACAGAATGCTGAATCACTCATAAAAGAAGACACACACACTCCTGTGAACCAATCAAAACTCCAAGGGAATACATGCAACCGACGCAAAACGCCGGAGAACGTGTGTGAATAAGTCGCGATTGATTTGGAGGAGTCATGTAAAACCAAAGCAAATAGGAATTACTTTCGACAATCGAGTTAAAAACCACCCTATTGCTTTGCTATATTTAGTAAACCACGGCATTAATCATTCATTCGAACATTTACTTACGCTTAACCAAATTGAATTTTCCACAGGCATGTCGAACAAAATTTCATTCTGTTAAATCAAATATTTTACTGATTTGTCGCGACACAGGAAATCATAAATGACTCCATTATTCTCCTACCTGGTGGAAGTCTGGCGCAGTGAGGCCGTCCCCACTTCCTAGTTCCCAGTATTTCATTGCCTTTCTCGTCCACACACCAACAAAGACCGGTATATCCGTGACATTGCACATCATTGTAACTTCCGTCAGGTTTACAGCGTGGCACGTAAGTTCCGGGAGGTGGATTTCCCGCCAGACCAAGAGCTCGTGTTCTGTGACGTTGGCAAGCAGTTATATTTACTAAAATCAAACCATTTACATATGAAAAAGCTTCGGACATACTCTGTTATGTATAAAGTGCCCAGGATATATACCAGAAAAAAGGGGGGAAATATGGAATAATAAAATATACTGGTGATATTGGAGCCGTAAGTAGTGGTTTCTTACTATGGTTTCATCCTAAGGTTTTTACTGAGATTGGTCATCAAAAATTGTTACAGTAAAAGATAATAATTTCATTACATCAAAAGATAAAATACATTCTTACACCAAATTATCTTGCATGTCATTTAGATCCAACAATATCGCCTGACCGTAAGGTAGATACATGTAAGTGATAAGAAAAAACTCCTCCACTTAAGGGAAACTACGATTCAAACAATGTCTTGCACGAAGTAAAATTCCCTTCTACTCGCTGACTTAAGGCAAAATTTTGCTGTGATGTTGCTACAAACCTACGCAGTCAGGCAATCCTCGGGCTGTAGTTCCCCGGATTTCGTTTCCGTTTATATCTACGCACCAGCACTGTCCTGTGCCCACGTGACACTGAATTTCATGATAACCGCCATCTGCACGACACCTCGGTATGAAGTTCCAGACATTAGGCCCACTCAAAGATAACTCCAAGGCTATCTTTTGGCGTTTTTGGCAATATGTGAGATTTCCTACTAAGAGAAAAAGGAGCGAAAGAGAATTAGATACAATCAAATGAGCGTGATACCATTTTACAAGCTAAAAAAACAAGCAACACTATATGCTCAGATATCCTTCACCAACGCATTAATGAACTGAATGGACTGGCAGATACGCTGGGAATCCCATCCATACCGCACATCACTAAGGTACCTAATACGAATCGAAAGACTTTTTAAAAACTCTCCTCAGCATTCAGCACATCTTTATCATTTTACTAGATTTCAACTCCAGGGTCAGACACTTAAACTAAAAAATGTAAAAAAAATAGTTGTTAATCAGTCCTTTTATATGTACCTTCACCAGGGCACCTAATGACACCTGCGCTTCTAGTTCCTCTGAACTCCCTCCCATCTCGATCAACACACCAGCATTGACCTATCGCGACATCACACTGCACGTCATCATACGTGCCGTCAACTCGGCAACGGGGAACGTACTTTCCCTCCATTAGTGGGAGATGCAAGCGACGGGCGCGTTCACGTTGGCAGGGTGTCACTATGAATCCATAAGAGGCTACCAAAGTAAGAAATAGTCTATGTTATCTCAAGAGTAGCACTCATCGTAATTAACCTCAGTATAAGTCCAATTGGCTGCTCATTTATTCTTGAAAAGGCCTCCCAAAAGATGCTAGACTACTTATGTCACGTCTTTGCTGTCGTACAAACTGCATCGGGCTAGTCAGCCGTATCAGATAACACAGCAAACTCATTTGGTGGCATCCGCCGTAGGGACCAAAAGTTTCACATAAAATCAATGAAAACGCCTTGACTTGTTGTGAAAAATGAACCAGTTTTAAAGGTATTTGATCAAGTAGCTAATGAACAAGGCAAGGAACCAATGAACACAACGGAATAACGGGATGGAAATAAATTATGGACTACAAATGAAGTCTATGTTCTGTAATAAGGGAGCCGTTTTCTTTGCGTCCCTTCCAAACCTTGTCATCGTTACTGTTTATGAAACTTACTAGCAGCCCGACAGTCTGGCTTCCCAAGGCTGACGTCCACGCTCGTGCCTGCTATTTCATCGCCTCTGTCGCTTATACAAAAAAATTGTGACGCCTGCACTTGCAAGGAAGAAAAGCTTCCATCAGATCTGCACCATGGAACATGAGAACCAGCGGATGTGCTTCTGATGCTCTTTTGAAAGCGAGTCCAGCAAGGTGAGTGAGTGTCTGTACAGAACAATATGGCACATTACTTTACCTTCTGTACACGGGAGTTTAAATTTGCTCCAGAGAACTGTTAGGAACACAAATACACAAATACCTTACAAATATCTCACCAATATTTGGACATGTAACCGTTCGATTTGTGGCTGTAGATGACAGTTCGTTCCCGTCTCGGTCCACACACCAACACGGTCCTGTTGAACTATGACACTGTACCTCCTCGAAACTACCATCAAATTTACATCGCGGCACGAACCTGTCAGGGTCTGGGGGAAGGCTTATTGCCTCTTGTAACTGCTTTTGACATTGGGTTAATGAGATTTCTGAAAAAAAAAACAAAACAGACCACCATATATATAGAAGAGCCCACCTCGTGACCTGCAAACAATTCAACAGCCTCCGATTATGTGCACTACCGCCTGAAATTGATTTTACGGAAACAAGTATTCTACGCATGCGCTGTTGAACACACGTCCATGAAAGGGCAGCTCTACTAACTACCAAGTTTATATGATTATGATTACCTGGCCTTGAGCAGACTGGATTACCCATCGCCAGACTTCGTCTTGTGTCCGGTAACTCTATGCCTTCACGGTTGACACAAAAGCAAGAAGATCCATGACACTGAATCTCTTGGAAGGCTCCAGTCTTACTGCAGCGAGGTTCAAAACGACCCGGCATAGGATGTGTTACATAGTCCTGAAACTGCTTCTGACACAGAGTCAACTTGTAACCTGGAAATTTAATAACTCTTTTCACTCGATTGCGTCCCAATAAAGCAATGCAAATACTAGAGCATTTAATTACGATTCCATCAGGGAGCACTTCACTTGCAAAGCCTCCAAGGGCACTAAGAAGATTCCCCCCACTTATATTTAATTTATTTTACCTAATTTACCAAATTTTACCTATTTTATCTAAAATGCCTCAGTCTGTCATTCCATACCTCCAGCTTTGCATTTTGGTTGCCCTTCAGTTATATCTACTCGGCTTTCAACCAATTCTACCCCATGTTCGTTGACGCAGTAGCAGTAAAATCCTTCGCATTGCACAGGGTCGTAATTCCCGTCGAGTGTACAACGAGGAATATAAGGGCCGGGTAAAAGCCAGCTTCTGAGTCTCTCTTGATAATCCTTTTGGCACGGTGTTAAGGCGGCTCCTGCAAAATGGACAATACGCACCAGGTTAAACGGAAACTGATGATGAAAGAGACACTCTTCTCTACGTTCTCTACTCTACGTTCTTCACTCTACTTGCTGCTCTTCAAGCCTTTTCTAGAGAGATCGAAATTTGCTCACGATTTTTATTGTCAGTTTCTTTTATGTACATCAAATCTGAAGGTTACGTTGTCCATCTAAACAAAAGACGACGCTTACAGAAAATAAAAGAAAACGTAAGAAATTTCCAGACCTGCAGAAGGACATCTCAGGTAACCAGTCGTCCTTGTTCCTATGATTTCCTTTCCAGACTCGTCTACACACCAACATTCACTCGAGACTGGAAGACACTGGATCTCTTCAAATCTGCCATCGCGTTTACACGATGGAATAAGCCGCAACGGTGTGGCTGGGAGTTGTAAAGCTTCCTTGTGCTTCTTCTCACAGGTAGACAGCGGATCTTGACCTATCCGAACATGGATAAATATAGGCAAGTCGTTTAAAGCGAATATACGTATTTGCATATACATGTAAGGTGAGTTGTCACGTAACAACGTATTGCCTAAAGTGAAATTAAATGCACATAAACCAACTTAATACTAACCTGAAAGGCCACATTTAGGTTTTCCAAGCCTAGCAGGCAAGGACGTTCCTTTGATTGGATTTCCTTCCTCGTCAACGCAAAAGCAGTGGAGGTTCTGGCACTGGATAGACTCGAAAGACCCATCGCCCTTACATCTAGAGATCATTTTCCCTGGAAGTGGATTCTTGGCATATCCTATGTACCGTTCTTGGCAGGTAGATAAATGAGTCTCTGTCGGTAGATGTAACAAAATAAACCATCACCACACTAGTCATGAACCGTAACAAATCAATTTATGATAAGTAGAAGGACTATTTTACACTGGAATTCGACTTCAACTGGGGCAATGGAATGCCTCGTTCTGTTTTCGTTGTTAGTAGCTGCAAATTTAATAAGTGTTAAGGGTTCTGATGATAGGCATAAAGGGTATCAGAAGAAACTTACGCGTACATAAAGACCGCTTATTCAAACACCTACCTATTACGGGACATTTAACAGGCTCAGTTGTCCTGGTCCCTGGAATTTCTTTTCCATCCTTATCTACACACCAGCATTCTCTAGTAGACCCTTGACATTGTACCTCCTCGTACTGTCCATCGAGTTTACATCGAGGTGCCAAAACACCCTCGAAATATTGCAAAGGAGCCTCGCTATGTTTACGTTGACAAGAAGTCACAGTACCACCTAGACAGACAAAACATGAAAACTGTCTTACATAAAGATCTCAAACTATTGAAAAGAAAAACTTCAAACAATTGCACTCCAGTAATATTAATACCGCTTACTTGTATATGTGCAGACAGGTCTTCCCACTGACGTACTAATCTTTGTTCCGGGCATTTCAATTCCCTTCTCGTTAACACAGTAGCAGTATGAGCCATAGCATTGCATAGGGTTAAATGAACCATCAGCTCGGCACCATGGAAAATGTTTCTCTCGATGAGGGTTTTTCATCCAGCTCAGTAGCCTCTTTCTGCAAGGGCTTAATTTACCTAGAAATGGAAACAAAAGATTGCATGAGACTGAGGGGCGTGTTTGAGTGAGTTATTCAAAGAGTAAGTGTCTTCACAAGTGTAAGATTAAAGAACGAGATGGACCACATATATCGCTACTTTTATTTTCCTCCTAGGCGCAAAAAAGGGCTCGTTTGCCGTCTCCCGTTGCCTGCGTCTAGAGACCTACACACGAATCACATATTCAAAGTGTCAGTACAAAGTCAAACGTGTAGTTTTTGAGAATGAATTAAATTGTTTAGCTGAGTCGAGGGGTGGAGACAGCCCAATGCCCAAAAAATGGGCCGCTTGGGGTTAGAGTCACGAGATATTTCAATGTACTCATAATAGAACACCTTCACTTAGGAATACAATCGGGAAAGAAATACAAACCGAAATCAGGGCAAATTTCCAGATTAGAACCTCTAGTGCCAGGGACTTCATTCCCACCGCTGTCCACGCACCAACAATCCCTCGAAGACTTTCCGCATTGAATCTCAGACCAACTCCCATCGGGTTTACAAAAAGGAATAAATTTCTTTGAATAGAAAATGGAGTCTCGACGCTTTTTCTCGCAAGGTGTGATGTTGGCATCTGAAAGCAAACAAGCGTAAGAAAAAAAGTGCAAAATTCATTCATGTATGAAAGCGTTTCTGGATTTCGAGAAGCTAATATATAATGCTCAATGGAAGTGAAGTGGCAAATGAGAAAATTCACGCAACCTTCACAAGAGTATTGATTTGATATGGGAATTCATATCATATTCGCATATCTATCAATTGGGTTTCCAACATATATGTAATCAAGATACTATAGATTACCTGGGTGTGTGCAGTTAGGTTGCCTGGCGGAATTAACTGTCTTGGTTCCAGGAATTTCTTTTCCTTGTGGAGAGACACAAAAACAAACTCCTCCAGCGCATTGCACCTGCGCATAACTACCATCCGCCCTACAGCGAGGGATATACCGGCTGGAGGGATGTCGCCACCGCCTTAAGAGCTTCTGGTATTCCTTCTGGCAAGCAGTTAGGGGATGTACTATTGAAAGAAATTACAACGTATGGCATATGTTTAACGCCCATTGACTAAAACCACTGCCAATTGATTAAAAGTACAGATCACGAAGTGACGTCGTTGGGCCTGTCGTTCATTTGTGGAATTTTGGACTCTTAGTCGAGTATCGTAGGGAGCAAATTCAGATCTTTAATTTACTCTTTATAGATGTATATAACTAAGTCATACAACCAGTGTTTTGGGGGTGTAATAAAACTAATCGGGTGGGTTGATTTTTGCGAATTTTTTCCTCATAAAAATACCTTATGAGCCTCATCAAAGTTTCAACTCGAACGTTTGGGTATACAGTTCTGTATTTTTTAGTTTACGATTTCGATCGTCGGTACCTGGTAAAAGCTAAAGAAAGTTTGATTGGTCTCCTCGTGTGAAGGGTTTCTGATTTTATATAATTCAAACACTTTCCACAGGAGAACCCTCCACAAGGAGCCTATTCTATAATCTTTCTTTATCTATAGTTCATTACAGCTGCTACCATTTGAAGCTCAAAATAAAAAGGGTAATACACAGCGCAACACGCAACGCAAATTTAACACACCTAATTCTGTGCACTTCAAAGGTCCCTTTCGTCTTGTTCCGTTTAGCTCACTTCCTAGTTGGTCCACGCACCAGCACTCATTGCTGGGTCCATGACACTGAACCTCCTCGAAGGACCCATTTAAAGTGCACTGAGGAACGTAAATGTCCTGCTCAGATGAGCTGAGTGCACCTTGATGCATTCGCTGGCAAAGCGTTAGACCGTCACCTATAGAGAGAAAAAAATACAAGGTTACTAACTTCGAGAGTTACATGTTGGAGAAAGCTCATTTTCATTTTCAAAGTCGTCTGAGAAATAATGCGTCCATGGACCCCTGGAAATATTAAAATCTGGAAAAATTCTCACGAGTAAAATATCATGATCCGAACCTGGACAACAGACAATAGTAGTATATTTCAAGTGCCTTCAATACATATGAATATATAAGAATGAGATATGGAGGGGTTTATTCATGTGCATGAAGGACTGACATCGCGTCATGCCGGGGGTGGGAGGGAGGGTTCTCTCACAAACAAGTAATTTCGTAGGAGAAAATGTGCACAAAGGAGGGGAAAATGATGATATGTACAGCGCAGGGGATTGTGGGATATCTATTGTTATTTTAACATTCATTTATTATTTTCGGGACTTAGAATAGAAGCTTGATAGAAGAAGGTCGGTAACAATTCTGTGCCCACAGGCATGGTGAAAACGATTTGCCGGTCTAAGTGCAATTGTGAATTTCAGTTTTGGTATCTATTACCAAACACGTGAAATGTCACCATCTTCTGAAAATTTTGTTTGTTAATTTTTCTGTTGGTAGTATGTTTGTTGCCCTTTGTTTTTGTTTTTGGTTTTTGTATAAAAGTACTCTTGGGTTTTTTACCTGTTTCACCACATCTCGGTTCTCCAAATAACGTATTAATGTTGGTCTCCTTTACTGCCCTGCCATTATCGGGATCGACACAAAAACATATCACGCCTCGGCATTGAACTTCCTCAAAGCTTCCATCGGGCCGACATCTCGGTATTTCCTTGTCTGGTCTCGGATTTCTGGAATGTTCTAGGTACCGACGCTGACAGAGCGTCAAACGAACATCTGTAACCAAGAGAAATAATGGCACACGTGTTGCAGTTCTTATTAGTGAACAGTGTTAAGTACATATATTGGCAGTGTAATCAAATCATCCTGCTTCACGCTGGTAGGGGTACGTGTAAAAAGTATTGTAACCATTTGCCATTGGTCTAAAAGAGGCATTAGGATTTCAGCAGTAGTTCTTATCACCCCCGCGAAATAGGTGTCGCACGTTTGTATTCCTGGTAGCTCGCAATACTACAAATAAGGCGGGGGAAAATCAATGGTTGAAATACAATAAGATAAGAAAAGGAGGAGCACTGTTTGTAGTTTGTTGTTCCCCAATGGCTTCAAAGTGTTCAACCGGGTCATGAGGTCGAATGTCTCGTCTTTCCATTTCCAACAGATGGTGATAAATTTCTTCACAACCTGGGAAGATCTTTCTACCTTTCATGGCCTCTAAAGTCAGTTCGCATACTTACCTAGGACAGGACATTTCAAAGGTCCTCTAGTCTTGGATCCCTCAAGTTCATTACCACTTTTGTCTACACACCAGCAGAAGCCAGTTGATCCACTACACTGCACCTCTTCATAGCTACCGTCCTGATTACAACGAATAAGGTAAGAAGAACCAAATGGTACAGCGCTAGCATTTTGTCGAACCCTCTGACAAGGAGACAAACCACCAACTGCAAAAGGCGAAAGAAAACTTTTATGTAGAAATTAGTAAAACAGTTAACCTCTTGCTATGATCACTGTTTAAATCACTTTCTAATCACTTTTTGCTCTTATTTCAAACATGGAAGGTGACGAGATAAGTAGGCTGTCATTGTAGATTAACCAGGTTTAAACTACGTTATGACTAACAAGCTTTTTCAGGTAATTTATATTGTATTAATTATGGCCACCGAAACACTATCAGATTTTTCAGTTTAGAGAAAACCCTGACGTAATTAATGGTATTAGTTTCAGGTCTCACGTCTGACCTCTCACCAAATAACATGTCCTCCAACAACGTTCACAGCCGCAGAAATAGTCCAGTGCCTGAAGTCTCCCTTCCTCCCCCAATGTACAGAGGCTGAACTCAGATGAGAAAACTCAAGATCGCTGCCATTTTTCTGCCCAAAACGGGGTAAAACCATTTATATTGTGGCACAGTTGGTTACACGTGTACAGGAGTTAAACATGCTCGCACAGACGAAGAATTGAACTAACTGACCATATCGTAAGACGGGGACAGTGGAACAACGTTTAACCAAACGCCTTTAATTTCTGACATATTGCAATGTTGACCATTTTCTTTATTCCCTTTACCTGTCAGTTAGGTAATGTAACAAACTTTGTGAAGATAAATAGCACACTACTCAAGATTGAGACATAAATCGAGAATGGTTACCAGTTGGGAGTGGTAATTTTCCCGTGCAGTCGAGAGCTTGATTTCGATAAACTCTCGTCCCTGGAACTTCTTCTCCTTCCTCATCCATACAGAAACAAACTGATCCATGACACTGAACCTTATCATACCCTCCGTCGGGAAGACATCTTGGTACAAACACGCCAAGACGTTTGTTACGCCTGGCTAAGAACTGTTGGCGTAAACATGCAGTGTTTGCCGACGGATCCACTGGGAAAGAAAAAAAAAACATATAAAACAACGCTTTGAAAGAGATTTCTGAATTGCGAAACGTTGACAACATTGACATTCATTGTAGGGTTTGTCTTATCACTTACCTACGCATCGAAGTTGACATTTTGCCTTGGTGTTAAATCTGTTGGCGTTACCGCTGCACCCGCCATAAATAAACTGTTCACATCGTCCTTTCTTCCAATTGTAAAACCATTGCGGCATGAAGCCTTTACAAGGGCCCTCGATCATTGGCAAAATGCATATGTCACCAGCTGCAAAGTAAGTAAAGAATTACGAGCGGAATTTAACGAGCTGAATATTTTCGCTCTTCATCAATTAGGCGCATTGACGCTAATAAAATGAAACAATTTCAACAATTTAAAACAATTTAACAATTTAAATCAATTTAAAAGCGCTGAACGTTTCAACTTGGGCTTTGAGTTTTCCGATGTAAAATTCCAACCTCGTCGCAATCTCGTTACCGGGAAAGGAAAAACCACTGGGAACGAGGTAGACCTCGTTGCGAGGATCTTTCAGCCGTTTTAAAGCCCAAGATGGCGAAAACACCAAAAAGAGGTCGTATTTCCTTAGTATGCCCGTCACCATGTAAACGCCTGATTACGCCAGATAGATTTGCTAGACGAAGTTGCAAGTGCGAAATACCTGCATAACTGCAAGAAGAGCTACACTCTAATTGAGTCTGGAAATTATTTTTGTTTCCACCACAGCCACCGTATACAAATGGTCTGCAGACACCACCTTCACCATCAAAGTACCAGCGAACGATGTATCTTCTACAGTACCCAGTACTTCGAGGTTGTAGACAATCTGTGCGAGACGTGTTATTTCCAATACTGGGAGAAGATGGTCCTGCGAGTGACGCAAACATTTAAGTTGTACACATTATGTAAACCAAGGTTACAGGAACTAAGACATGATGCAAGGTACTTTATGTTTCTGTCTGTCTGTTTGTTTGTTTGTTTGTTTTTCGTTTTTGAAATTCGTATCCCGCCGGATTTAATGTGCTGTAAAATTTTTGGAAGAATTCAGCGAAGGAAGTTCAAGGAAATGACAAATAAAGCCATAAAAACAGTAGAAAATGCATTTGCTTGGGCATTTATAATCCAAGATTAAAATCCAAGATTTTAATAGAGATGATGGTAAATCAATATATAATCATTGCTTATTACATTTAATAAGTTTGAGAGGACTTGGTGTTAAAACGAATCCAAAAACAACTTTCAAAACATAACACTAGCGCGCGGAACGCGATAAATCATTACCCTATTGAGCCACGTTACATTAAACCAAAGAAAAAAGACTGTTGTGTTTATTTAAATGTTTTAACTCTTACCGTTAATAGTAACATTTATTTCCGCCTCCGCTGTGGAGAATCCGTCATAAGCCTTGCATTTGTACATTCCACTGTCGCGCATATCGACATCCAGAATATCTAGCTTGTCCATACGAGGAATCATTCGATTTGGCAAAGTACGAAGTCCAACCTTTCTCCACGTGATACTCACAGGGTCTCCCTCAAAACGGCACGTGAGTTCACCTTGTTTGTAGGCTGGCAGAATTTGTTTGCTCTTGTGGGCTGTACTGACTTCAATCTTCACTCCATCTTAATGTAATCATTTTAAACAAGGTCAAAACTATCCCTGCTCATGTTCAAGTATTTTGTTATGAAATAATAATCTAATCATTGGCCTACATGCAACAAAAAAGTTAATAAGAACAAATTAATTTCTAACTCGTAAGAGCTCATTGAGAGAGCCTGTTGCAAACGCTTTACCAAAATATGAAGCAAGAGCAAAAACTACACGCGAATGGAATAATCTTTGAGGTAAACAATTTACTATAATTAGCATTCATTCATTGAAATTTATACTTTATATATTAATTAGATTATGTAAAGGTTTCAGATCGATCTAAATGAAGCGAATGTATAAAAAAGCGCCAAAACAAAGTGGGCGCGGTACCCACTGATCTTGGAATGGAATGAAAGCAAGAGAAACAAATTTGTGATTCGAAAAGATACTTCCCACAACTTCCTCTCAAGACCAGCTGTCCTTCTGAAATTTCTTTAGAGCGTGATTGCGTCGGTTTTCTGATCTTCAGGAAAAGTAAGTTTGTGATGTATTTGTGTTTTTCGTATTTTGACCGGCCTACGGGTTTAACCACTGATAATCGGCCTGTGTGAGCTAATCCAGCAGCAGAACTGCAACAATTTAGTGAATAACGATACGTCGATCTACTTACTTGGCTTGCAACCTCCATTGTTATGAATCTTGATATCAGTTATTCCCAAAATACAAGCTGTTCTGTTTAATTCACAAGCGCTGTTGTAGGGAATACCATCAGTCCCGCAAACTTTTTCCTCCGGCTGTGGCGTAGGGCACTTTGACAGGCAGGAGCATCTGGGAGAGTTATATTTGTCCAAAACGCAAACTTCCCCTGGAAACTTGCATACCCTTGGAGAACAAAGCACTGTGCGACAGAAAAAGTATTTGACATTAAAAATACTATAAACAGCTGTGTTTGCACTTTTTAAATCTCAGTCCACCTGCTTCAGATGAAACTTGCCCTTGTTGTTGTCTACAGTATATTACAGGGCCACGTTATAAAAATAACCAAAACAATTTGATCAGACAATAAGCGATGAACATGTGCTTATATCAAGCGAACAGAGCAACCTGGGAACAACCAGAAAATGGACTAGCAAAGCAATTAACATTAAAGAACAAAAAACGGCTATATCTTCCAATCAAACACAAATAGAATAGTTACCGAAGCCAGGAGTACAAGGGTCTTTTATTACTTACTTAAGAGAGAATGATGTACACAATTTACCTCTTCGACATTCGTCCCTGGACATAAGAAGTTCCGGATTAGGGTTGCACGTGTTATAGTGGTAACAGCATCTAAAATAACAGAACAAACACAAATAGCTACGAAACGAAGTTTGCTTTTCAGAAATGGTTACGATTAGATTTGGAAAGCATTTTTCGTCGTCAATTTGGTATGAAATAATGCACAGCAACTGGTCATTACAAAATCTTAAAATAACGTCATAGAGACAAAACAACAACTTTGGGGAATCTCAAGCTTGTGAAACATACAGCACGTTATGCCTATGGAGCTAACGGTAAATGTAACTTTAATGGCTTATCTACGGAGTGCATGGAGGAAGGGTGATTATTATCAGAGGGTGTCGTGTAATGAAGCTCCCCCTCTCCTCAATTATAGTTTTGCGATGGTGACTCAATTCGCCATTTCTTAGATGAGGTTAAACTAGATCACCTACAGTCTCGTTAGTCAAACAAATTATATAACTCGTCTGAGGAATGCAACAATAGCGAAAACTACCTTTTGCAGTTGCTTTTAAAGCAAAATCTAGTTCTTCCAGGAAGACAATTTGAACTATCTTTATTCAATGCGACTTCGTCTATTGGGCACGCATCTGAAACAAATGCAACAACTACTTTGTAATTAACGTCGAGTACGACAAGAATAAGATCAAGAAAACAAGCAACTTATACAAATATAGAGACACTATGACTCTTGACTTGTGAAAAATCTTCGCCTAATTATCAAATCAGAAGAAGTGCGAACACTCTACAATACAGCAAGCGTCCTCATGGACATGCTATCATGGTTCGATGAGTTGCTACACAATATCGAGACGAAAACTGCAGACACAGTCCGATCTCGGAGATTGGCTTCGTCCATCAACTCGCACTTGCTCACCGATTTGATACTCGTAGATATAGCAATAACATCTGTAGCAAAAAGTTAAGGAAGCCGGAAACAAACTTCAACCATGATCGCATCGAACTTATATTTGTTTTGCAGTCTGTGGATCAAATGCAATGTATCAATGGAACAAACTGACCTTTTTCAAAGGTTCAAGTTGATTCTAAATAATTAGGTGCAAGAGAAAATGAAGCACAAGAGAAATTTCCCTTCTATAGGCCCTACTCTCAAGGTAATGCCTCCAAAATGTACTATAGTTTTTAAATCAGTCCCAGTTTTGGAAATCCCAGGAAGGCCTACACACAGCCAATCCTGTGAAGCAAATTTGCTCAGTTTGACAACCCAAGAGGGTTTGCACGTATTTCCATCCTCCACGAAAACATCCACGGAACCAAGTCAGTGTTAACATTATCCGCGGAATACCTCAAATACAATGACTAAACAATAACGTAAGGGGGATTAACTTGGAAATAAGGCCTATTTGGTGGATTGGCTCTACTACCGTTAATCCTCTCTTTTTTACGAATTAACTCTTAACAATTTCGCACAACAGGGTAATCTCTTACAATCTAATTTCTTTGGCCTGAAAACTTACCTTCGCCGGGTCCTACTGCCAAAATGGGTTCGTAGCAGGTGCGTGTCTCACATGTGCTCCTGCAGCATTTCTGAGTACCGGAACAGTCGCCATCCCAATTGCATTGTTCAAGCGAAGAACAGTTCCTGATGACGCTCCAAGAGGGGCACCGGCCTTCCTTCACAGCTTGTCTTCTGTAGCGACGGGCAGTCCTCAGCCTGTTACCTACGATAAAATTAAAATCTTTAACGGGCTCCACATTATTAGCAGATAGGCTATGTACTTAACTTCAACCCTTCCCTTCTACCCCACCCCCATCTCCACTCCCCTCCGAATCGTTCAACCCTTTGATTTCGAACATACAGGCCCATCAGGCCAGCGCGTGCCTTTCCTTAGCACGGTGGTACTAGGAGTATTTTCACTCGTCTATTATGTGATGCTACTCAATCGCAGGTTTACCCCTAGCACTTATTTAGACACCAGCGCGGACCAAGGCACTGTAAGAGTGAAGTGACTTTTAAGGGCATTAAAATGCACAAGAGCACAGCTCTATGACTCCGGCTAACGTTCCACGCTGTCCGCTTAAATCGACGCTGCAATCAACAATACAGTCTCCCAACAGAATGTCCTCAACAACGAAAGTAACCCTCCTTACAGTGACACAAGCGGTGTTCCACTGTTAAGATGGATCTGGGAATCTGGGTTCGATCGCGTCATATTTTGTTGTTTCTATGGCAAGACACATTATTATTATTACTATTATTATTATTATTATTGTCATTATTATTATTATTATTATTGTTGTTGTTGTTGTTGTTGTTGTTGTTGTTGTTATTGTTATTGTTATTGTTATTACTTTTAACTTAACAGTATAAATGGGTATCGAAAGCCGCTGGGGTAAACTTGCAAAATGCTCTAAGGTAACATGAAAGACGAATTAAAGCGCATCTAATTACTACATGCTACAGAAACCAGGATGGGTACACCCACGCGCTTCACAATTCAAACGCGTTACTAGGTCATGTCTATACATTAAAAACCCGTCCATCCATAATCCACAAACTATGAGCGACAAACTGAAAGACAACCGGCTCAGATCAAATACAGTGTATACTACTCAAGCTTAATTGAAATTTCAATTATCTTCCAGTGAGATTTTTCAGGTAGTAAAAAAAAAGACTTCAACTGGTATAATTTTCCGAGGTGACAAGAAAAATCCGGCAGTCTACATCTGATAGGCCGATAAACTTTCATTACTATTTCCACTACAATCACTTTGCCAGAGTTGATAACTGAGTCACATTTTCTATGCTTGCAAGTGAACGTGGCGGCTAAGTTGAATGAAATTTCCGTTTAATACAAAGACATCGAAGCTTGGGAATTTAAAAAAACGAGCTACACCAGCCTTGGACCAAAATAATCCAGAAAATTAAAACTCGTACACAATGGTTTCGCGTTGTTTCACAAACAGAATATTTCTGCGCATTTTGCATCGGTTAACAAATTCATTCGATTTTGATGTAAGTACAGTACTGTAAAATCTATGCAGGAGAGCACTTTTTGTTGTTTTCCAAATTTTTCTATGTTTTAGCTCGATATTCTCCAGTCCTTGTTATTCAACTCTGAAAATTATACTAAAACAAGAGGCTAAGATCTACATAGATCATCGTCTCTTGACTAAAACCATCACTCAGCACTTCGCTGCAGGCCCGGGGCAACTCGACGAAAATCGTCCCACGACTTCGTGTCGAGAATATTCGTCAGGATTCGCTGAGCCTAAGGAGACTTTCCGAGATAATGGTAATCTTACACACATTTGTATGACGCATTCAGATATCTCATATATATGTCTAATTCTTAAGATATCAGTGAAGAAAAACGGTTTTGTATGACGCTTTCAGACTCCTTTTCGAATATGACACTTCCAAATGTCACAAGACAACAGCCCGGGTGATGGCCGAGCTGCGACGGCTGACCACTGAACATTAAGTACTACTTGATCCTTGCCATGTATGAAACTCGATAGACATTTGTGTGTATTGACAACTTTTCTCTAGCTTCTTAACATAAGGTGGGAACGTCGAAAGATACGACTCTCCGAAAGAAGCGACCAAACGGAATCTGGCATTACGACAACCTCGATAGCAAAAAATCCGATATTTGTTTTAGATGGCCTTCATTGCAAAAGTGTACAATACTCGGCTGTTTGATGCAAAATATCCTCTCTCAAACGATTTATTTCTATTTTTCTCTCTATATTGATGTTTCTATCGACCATTAAATGGTACACGTTTAAGCTTTCAGAAATACGTGTAGCGACCAACCAAAAGTGGCAACCCTTAAAAAGAATCAACAGAAAGAGGTCGCTAACTCGGAAAGCAAGGAAGGTCGCTACTTTCGGATGTTAAAGTGACCTGTTCCCAATCAGAATACCATCTCGAGTGCTAACGTCATATGAGTAGAGATAAAAAAAACCAAAGAACATTCCTGAGATAATCATCAATGGAACATGAGTACTTTTGGGAAATGCGCTCTTCTCGAACGTTTTCAAAAATATATTGAATCTCTCTATCCGATGGATAGCACAGGGTATAGTTACTTTTCACTGAAAGCCATCCAAGTAAAACGAACCGTGGGTGAATGAAAACTTCGTCTAGATAGTAGTCGAATGTAAGTAAATGATGGACCGCGCTCAAACAATTAAATTTATCATCAAACAGGAAGTCATTACGGTCCAGTGTAAGTTACATGATGATGAATCTCATGAAACACATCTTTCACTAAAACATTTTAGCTCCCTTGACATCTAGTTTTGAGCAAGAATTTGCTAAACGTGCGGTCACGATTTTCCGCACTCCACAGTATCGTCACTCCGCGAGCTTCACCCTTGGTAAACCATAATCAAAACCTTCAGCATTCACGTTTTAAAGATTTCAAGTTTTGAAACGTTAATGAAATACTTTATGAGTCCCATTCATGTAACTAAGAGTGTAACTACTTGACGAATACCAGCCAGATGTAGCATTTAACCAGCCGCCGAGCCGGTGATTAGTAAGCCACTCCAAAAATTCAAGAGAGAAAATATCGAAGAAACTGAGAAACAAACGAAGAATGTAAAGTAGGGTGTGTTTCTTTAAAAGATTAAAGATTCGAATCTTCATCCCAGACCGAAAGGATTATTATTAGCACGCCTAAATTAAAACGACCCAAAAATCTCAAAAATTAAAAAAGTGTCTTTTACACCCAGAAATAGTTCGCCCCGAAGATTTGAACATGGAGGGTGAGGTCAGCTGTCCTAGAAAACATGGATGCCGTCCACAGTGACGGACGCGGTTTATAACTAAACACTGAAATTACATGATCATTTACAAAGGATTATTTTTGTATCTATGTGAATCAAGCAAATGCACAAACTCCGTCCCCGAAAGCTCACCATATTAATCGTGGTTAAAAATTGCAGCCTCGTACTTTTGCAACTATTTCCCGATTTTAGCTTGTTCTTGACTATTAATCTGGAGTGGGTTTCATTAACGAAAGGCAAAATCCACATTTGGTCTTTCCTTGAGCAGAACGTATAACTGTGGAAGCGACAATTACGGTCAGTTTTTTCTTTACTTTGCTATTCCCCAAAAAGCAACAGCAAAAAATCTCTACAGCTTTTCAATTCAGAAAGTGTTGGTTGTTCCGTCTGAAAAGTTCTTAGTTACAATTCGTGCGATTGCACACCCCAGGAGAGATTGTTTGCTGATTTTTTTCTTTTTTTCTTTTTTTTTTTTTCCACTCATTCTTCACCTTTTCCGTCTTGTGCTACATTTTTCTCCACAACTACATCAGGGGCGGATCCAGAGGGAGGCCGGGTGCAGGCACTGCGCACCCCGCCCCCCAAGATGAAGCCTTCTTCTTCGTATACGCTTTAAAATTTTACCTCACCAGTTAGTTACGCCATTCCTAATTGGTGCACACCGTCCTAAGAAAAATCCAGGATCCGCCTCTGTACATTCAATAAAACCGAGTATATCGAGACATCTATTCAACCCGAATAAAACGTCAAAAGCAGTAGATTTTTTCAATTGTCCCTCCCTTTGCTTGAAAAGTCAAGTGACATTAATTTAATACGTATAGGGTCAGAAAAGATTAATGACTTATTTGATTATGAAACACGAATAGCTTCATACTTTACAGACAGACCAAATAGGGTAACACGAAATGAGAATTGAACAGTCACTCAACAGACAGCCTTTAAAGTCCCATCATGAGAGGAGCAACAAAGCAACAAAGCAATACCTTCTGATGTGCGTGAGGAAATAAAAAGAAGTACGAAAAATGATTGCCGAGATAAAAGAGACCACTTGGTCAATAAGTCCCGTGTAGGTTGTACAATGGCAAGTAGAAGCATGCTTCTAAAGCCTTCAATTTTCACCAACGTTCATATGAATGAGCGCAAAGCCATTAAAAGGTCACATCAGAAAGAAAACAAATACCACATAAACTTTTTTCTTCGGTTCCCCTGATATCTTGGTAGATATCTTGGTAGATATCTTGTTTATTTGTAAAACGTTCCATTCTCGACCCTCTTAGCCCCAATGTCGAATACAGATTATTGTGCATTTATTTTGACACCTTTACATTCTAAGAATTTAATACAAACATGTCGCTTTGTTGGAGGGTTTTTTTTTTTTATTTTGACATTTTGATTATCTGACTCCTTAACAATATAAGGGCAAAGGAAATGTTGTTTGTTTTGGACTTGGTTGAAACCTTTTGGAAATAGTTACTCTTCATATTCACCCAAGGGCAAAATGATTGGTGAAATACATCGATCAATGACCATCTTTAAATCTATTGTAGGCTTAAGGCTCGGTTATAACTTTGTGGAGATCCAAGCCAGAAATATCCGTTAGATGGGCACATTTCATTCAGCGATTATTGAATTTTCTACGAAAGTTAATAACCTCGGAACGTGACTAGACCGCACACTTTTTTCACTAGAGAAAATAAACAAACAGTGGCATAATCATCTCCATAGAAATCCTGTTTTCATTAAAATTAATGTCAGCCTAATGAAAGTTATCGTATGACTCAAATTCTTACAATTAGGTAACAAGGAGTTGACGCCAACTCACAGGTCGAAGGTTCTAGGGCTCTTCTAAGAATAATCTAATCAATTCGAGGTCGAAAACAATCACCGACAATCAATCGCAGTCGTTTCATATTAAAACTACGATTGGAGTGAGAGGGGTACTGAACACCGCGGACACTATTAAACAGAAGACACAGATCTTTAGTACATACTAGTAAAGACTTACCGAGAACCTGGATGATTTTAATTCACGTTAATCGGTTAATTGTAAAAGAGATGAGCCCCAAAAATGTCTTCTCTAGGTCGCTATAGAAAGCCTAGAATGTACCATGATTCTTCCATGACAGTCGTTGGTGGTCAGTTTTAAAGTTCTTGACCTTTTTTCTTTTTTCTTGATTTCATCAAAGAAAAGGACTTTTTACCACTAACCAGAGTACACCCGTGAAACCGTAGAAACTTTTGTTCAACAGTGATACGTCAATAGTTAGCAAAATGGTTCCCGTTGGTGCTGCGGGGGTTAAAATAACTGATCAGGGTATACAGTATTGTCTGTACTTGGGTTGTCTTTTGCGTCTAGCTTATTTTCAAGTTATGCAATGTGTAAGAATAGAACCGTCGCTGGACACCAGACAAAACATTGAAAATATCTTTAAGATAGACATAACTAGACTGGGATTAATTAAACTGGATACATCTTTGATGTAAGAAACAAATTCGGGCTTGCGTGATACGAGGAAAACTCACTGTGATTTCGACGGTTCGGCTAAAACAGACCTTTATAGCTTTAACAACGAAAAAATATGACCGTTCGGACTGAAAAGCCGGTGTAGTAATTTGGACCGGCTTTCTACCAAAGGTTCAAGAATGTGATTACTGTTTTATGGTATATAAGAGTATAAGTATCTCAATGAGAAAAACATAATAAGCTAAGGAGATTATACTTTCAGCCGCTAAACAACAATCCACCGGGCAGCCAGTAAACAGTGTCATGTCTTATTCCCAAGTCTGATGTACTTGTCTTATTTCTTGTTTTCTGATATATTTTCGGTTTTTCCATACTCCATAATCTTGTACTTTCTAGGAGCTTGCTACACGTTTCTGCCATTGCTATCAAATCATGAATGGCCGATTATTCTTCGTGTATAAAAATTCACGTCCCAAGAACTGTTTCTCTCCTGCCGTTCGGAAAATTATTTAAACAACTGCTTATCCTCACCAAACGAAGATCACATTAAATCCATGGTACTTACCTACAGAGAGGTCATAGTAGAACGCTAATAACGACAAAAAAGCGAAACTTTTAAGAGAAAATAACTGGCACATCATAGTCGTCCGTTTAGACTCCACCGTGTTTATGCGCTTGGCGAGACCTCGACCGCAAGATGTATTATTTTACAGTATCCGGCCGTAATGAGATTGCTGGCGTTACCAGTTCATGTCACGACATCAGTTAGAATCTCGGGAAATGATTAATTCATCGATAATGGGGAAAACAAGAGGACATCGAAGAGCAAAAAGGGTACCACAGCCATTTCGTGCTTCCCAGTTGGCACGATAGCTCAGTAAAGCAGTCAGAACCGTATGGTTATCGGAGAAGTCATGGTTCGAATCACTTTTAAGCTTGAATTTTTGAATTTTTCAAGCTAATAATTTCGTAATATACTCGTAAATGTAGAAATATGAAATATTCATATATTAAAACTGCCAGATATTAAAGTTGAGTATAGATGAGACCTCTGAAAACCATCTCGGTCGAGAAGACTGGAATCAAGTTAGGACTATTGTCGTAAAAAAGGTTACAGTGTTTGCTCATCGTGGTCCGTACAATAGCCGTACAATAGAAAGAATTACAATAGAAAACCTTAATCGGAGGTGTATAGGTAGCCGGTTAACTACAATAGACTTGAACACGTTCGCTGGCTCAGCACTGGTATTCGATTTTCTGCGAGGAAGAAAAAGGCTAAAGATTAGAAACAAGGACAGATTGCACATGTTTTCTTTTCTCACGGACGTGCCATCAATTTAGCGCTGACATCAGTCCTAAGTCGTTCTAGAGAGATGTTCTGGTGGACGTTACATATTGCTACCCCCAAGATAAAGTATCACGTTCGCTTTTCAGTCGAAGGCGCTTCTCTTGGCCGAGGGAAAGAAAATAAATGTCTCGCTTGTATGAAACAGTTTTTTGTCACTTCCCTTAGTATAGATCGTTTTCACTGTCACGCAATAAAAAAATAAATCGAGAACCATCCTTTGGAAAAAGCTATGAAATTATGATGTTATAGAAGATAACTAAATAAGAAACCTCTCCAAGTTTTAGGCCTGTGCGTTTCGCCAAACTTCAGATATTCGTCGAAATGTTTCGCAGATATTTACAGAGCCCAGTATGAAAACGCCATGTTGGCGGCCGGAAAATAGTGTATACATCTGGAACTTCCTTTGGCTATCTAGGCGACTGATTATCAGTACTGATCAAACAAGCACTTACATAAGCACTTTTCCTAATGCTGTAACTTCTAAAAAGGCTCAAAATCACGAGATAAGTATATATTTTTCGACGAACTCGATCGTAGTCTTGTGTCACGCACCTCCATAACCCTGAAATTCAAAATGCTTTGGATTCCAAACGAAGCACGTTATTGAGCTGTAAAATTGTAAACAGATATAAATATACTGCCTCTTATGCCTGACGAGGATAAAAACTTTGGTGGCTCTTTAGTTTTGGATTTTAGAAAGTGATGACGTCACGTGAAAACGATTTTTTGTGTCAGACAAACTTTTTTTTTTCGCGTTCTTTCCCGTAGTTTTATCATATTAATTTTACTCACAACATATGCACAACGCAAGCGGTACTTCGTTGCCAAATGTTCAAACCTTCGAACGAATTTTCTAAAACTTGAAGATGAATTTTCAAGATCTGTAGTTAATTCTCGAATGAAATTTTGCAGGGTACTCAATATACATATTATATTATTATGATTAAACTACTCTTATCATTATAGTGTAATATGAAGATTTTACTTTGACAAAAA
>Ga0126339_10000214_pt1 | contig 27273 bp, 9 predicted proteins | sample OrbTmetagenome_2_FD_92532 | JGI IMG/M metagenome (GOLD analysis project Ga0126339, IMG submission 92532) | Coral microbial communities from Petempiche,Puerto Morelos, Mexico - Orbicella T R C metagenome | ecosystem: Host-associated > Invertebrates > Cnidaria > Coral | place: Petempiche,Puerto...
AAGAGGCTTAAAAATGTACACTGCATTAACTACAAAATCAACAGATAAGCTTTACATTTTTGAATAAAGCAATCAGAAAAAAAATTTAACTGGAGGTTACAAAAAAAATGACTGTCAAAATCTGATATAAAGCCTATTTCATTTTACATTGTAACTGCATAAAACAATATCAACATTTTTATATTGACTGGGATAGAATTCAATAGATTTATCTCCTCTCTTCTTAGTTTTACTTTATCTCTGGCTTACAACAGTCATTGATAATTTTATAGCTCAGATTGGAATATCACGGAATACATGAAGAAAAAAATTCAAAAGACAGAACAAATTCAAGAGAACAATAACTTTTACAAGCTTGACAAATTTTATGCAAAAGATGGTTGTTTCTATTTTTGTTCTCTAAGTAAAAGACGAAATTATGTTAGACACAGGAAGCCATTAAAAATCAAAGGAGGAAGCATGCCACAGCCAATGAGAAGGCAAGGAGGGAGGTGGTTTTGAAAACACCTGCTGACAGAGGAAGCTGGCAAAGCTTCTTCACATTAACATATACACTTCCATTCACACATCTATGCTCTTAACACTTACTAAATGATTTTACTTTGTCAGGAAACCTGTCAAAAATGTAAAGTGTTGGTGAAGCCTATATTCATTTCCTAACCTTAATTAAATGAAAGCCATTTGGAAGATGACATTTAGCAACATCATGTTACATGCGATAGGGTTAGCCTCCTTATGATGCATTTAAATTTTTTATTTGAATTTAGCTAAGCTATTTCAATTTAAGCACACAAAAGCCATCTGTCTTACTTTACTTCAATTAAATATTTGATTTCAGCAGTTGATATACTGTCGTGTCAGATATAACTCATCCAATAAGAGTTTAGTTTCATAATTTAAGTTCTTTTAACAGATGCATAAATTCGACGATTAAGTTAAAAGTTCTTGGAGAGAAACAATAATAGCAGATGTGTTAAATGAGTTACAGCAACAGGGAAGAAAGAACAAAAAAGATAAATAATTCATGAACTCATATCAGTAAAAAACAAGCAACAGAAAAGACTGGTAACCAACTACTTTTTTTTGTGTGAGGAGGTGTTTTGTTTCTATTCCACCCAAACATCTACAGGTCACTTCTTGCATTTGTCTTGAGCTACTATGAAATAACATATTTATAAAACAGGAGTAAAATCAAATAACATATCTAACCCTTCAAGTTTTGTATTTATTTTTCAAGAAAAATTCCAAATGAAATAGTCTCGGTGAAACTTAATGATGGGAAATGACTGTGAAAGACAGAATTTTTTGCTATTACTATTGTTTTATTTTTGGCTTGTAGCATGTTTAAATCACCCTAGATTTTCTTTATTTCATTGCAACGAAGGACTAAAATTGTTAATGATTATTTCCTGTTTTTGACAGGAAGAAAAGCACTGTGAGTATGTTCAAAATAATTTAACCCGAGTCTAAAAAATTAGCTCTTCACCAGTTTATGTTCACCGCACCCAACACCACAATAAGGCACTCTCAGATTTATTTGATATTATTTTTTTCTCCACTACTAGTAGTAAAAATTAATAGCTCAAAAGGTTTAGATGAGAGTTAGGTTAACCTGAGCAAGGCAAAGAGAAGAGACAGATGGCGGAGTCATGATCTCCATTTATTTGACTACTGGCTAAAAAGCACTGACAATACAGTATTATAATGCAGGGTCAAAAGTTTGAAATAAAAGACAATGGGTAAATATTATTACTATGCTAATAAGTGATTAAAGCTTTAAAGCACAATCAATTTTTAACTCATTGAAGCTGGCAAATAATTTCTAACTGACTACAACCAATCTTTGCCTGGTGTTTAAATGGATGTTTACAATGAATTATCATTTATTTAGCTTTAATAAGTCAAAATGTGGCTACAGTATTTCAATCTACCAGGTGTTAAAAAAGGTCAAAACAAATAGAGACCAATGAAATTTGTAAAATTTACACTGCTATAAATTACAAGTTAAACTTGGCAAATAAATGCTTCACCAAAATCAAGAAACCATGAAAAGCATCTTGACAATTATTGGCCACAATAAATAAATCTTGCTTGCTTGAAATAAAATTGACAATGATAGTCAAAGAAAGACCTGCAGCCTTTCAAATTCATTTACGTATTACTTTAATTTATTAAGATTAAGTCTTGAAACCCTCTTTTCTCTTTGTTCCTTTGGTTATTGGTCTGTATACTGAGTTCTACAATAATCTATGGCTGTTGTGGCATCTGATCAAGTCATTTATTCAGTCACTCATTCTAACTAATTTGCACAAACAAACCAACAGGTTTTGCTTGCTTTCAACTTTCAACCTAACTCTACAATTTTCAGTGACCTCTGAACTCTTTATTTTAAACGCTTGCTTTTGTTTATGCAATGCAATTTAATTCTTATACCTAACTTAAAAACAGTTTATACTGGTTCATATTCAACTGGACACACATTTCAATAACAGTATCGGCATGCGACAAAGCAATACATTGCAAGGGAGTTTTCCCCAAGTTGTTTCAATAATTAACGTTTAACATCGTTTATTTTAAAGTTTTGTGAATTTAACATTTAGTGCAAGCTCCTGATTCCATGAGAGTTAAGGAATAAGCAAGGAGCTCCATTGTATCTACTCAAATGATGTATCCATGCCGGACTCAATTCTCTCTGCAGAGGAAGCATATGACATCAATGTTTAGTTCTTCAGTTTTGAAGATTCCAATTTTGACTCAGTAAGAGTGTTCCGGTGTTTTGAAGACAAAAACACATTGTTTTCTTTCACAGTAGTGGAATTATTGGACCAGTTTCACCTTTAATATGTGACATACATTATTAAAAATTACTAAACAGGTCAATGAAAGTTGACACAGGGAAAAGGAAAACTGCTTTGTACACTTCTATAGCTTTGAGTTTCATTCTGGTTTTGAATTTCAATGTGTTTTTGTCTTCATAATATGTAAGACAGTACGATTTGTGTTATACAGTTACTAATGTCCAATAATCGATAAAAAGAAACATTCATAACCAGGGAACCACCAACAAGCTTTGTGATTGGCTGCAGGTACCTGCATGACACCTGGTCCAGAAAGGAAACACCCCTGAAGCCTTTCATGCATGGTATTCACAAGTTAACCAAAAATTCATATTCTGCCAAAACCCCAGGGCCTCCCACATCCCATGCGCATAACTTGTTTTGTGATTTTCTCTAGCCTTGAACCCCTCCCAGTAACTAAAAGATCAATTTTCAGTGCAATAAAGTTTAACAATTTTTTTGTTCTCTTCAGATCAGTTCATTAGACAACTGATCAAATAAACAGTGTTCCGTGAACCCCTTATACATTAAACAAAGAAAGAGATATAAAACTGGCCCAATAATAATTCACTATTGTTTCATTCATCTTCGAGGGGAGGGGAGCTCCTTGCAAATTTGGATAAGAAGTCATTTAACAGGTGACTGTACATATTGAAAATTTCACCTCAAAGTGAAACCAAAGCTGATACTTGTTTCATAATCATTGAAAGAAGGTAAAGATGGTGACATTTAAGGATGAAATACAGAACAAACAGTTTGAAGTCTATTTTGAGGAAGAGGTTTGAGAGCAGAGAGGAGTTTGAAGATGAGACAACACCCCACAAAAGAAGAATACTGCTTTTTGTTAAAGCAACATGTGCTATCCAGAGAGCCATGTGGTCAAAAAATAAATTTCACCTTCAAAGAACTTTGTCATGCAACCAGCCTCTTGTTTTTACTGTGTGACAGCCACAAAATTTGTTTGATTATCATTATTTTCAGATGTGAGTAAGCATGGAATTCCAGACAGATTTATGACCAAGTTGAACATAATGTGCATTGGAAAATTGATTCTAACACAGCTGTACCACAACAACATCGCAGAGAATAACTCAATTAAATATATGTGATTTACTAATTACATCAAAACATAATCAGTTCTTAATTTAAGTTTAGGAATTTCGAAAGGTCAGATAAGAATGTTTAAAATAACTGAAATTAAGTGTGCTAATTTGTTATTAAAATACAAGTTCTTATAATTATCATGATTAAAAATATTTAACAGAATCTTAAAGTACTCTGTCGCATTACCATTCAAAAGATTAAAGTGGCCTGTCACACAGAAAAAACATTTGACTTAGAAATTATTGCACAAATTATGGAAGCTGCTTCAGGGTGAAAAACTGCCCCAAAAATGAAATAAAATGAAATAAAAATAATAAACAAAATCAACAGCTTGGGATATATTTTATTGGTAAAATAAAACTGATATTTACAGCTTGAATATACAGGAAGGTGGGAATTTTACAATGTAAGGAAGTCTTAATTTTCAGTTATGGTTTTAGTTTATTTTAGGGAGGTTTATAGTTTACAGTTTAGTGTGATTTTGAGTCTCTCTTAAAGCTTATCTTACAAATTGAGACGTTACTTCATATTTAAAGTTGAGACTCTCCATGTGTATTGTTTAAAAGTGTAACCAAAATCATTGCTTATCTCGATCAGAAATTTATTTGAAGCGTTTTGTCCTAGGTATTTGTGGTATTCATTTCTTTTCAGTTGGAGGAATGTGAAATTCACTTAAATACTCATAGAGGGCCTCGAATAGGATAATACAATACAATTTTAGTAAGATTTTCACTTACAAAACAATACTTCTGTAGACATATATATATTCTCTCTCAAGGCTAAGCCTTACATTGACTGATCTTTTAATTGATAGGCTTACAAATCAATTTAAAATTTATTTTTTGGAATTAAATGTTGATGAATTTATTGATAGCTTTAAATTTTTGTTTAATGAATTAAAACTAGTATCATTGGTTTAATAGTTTTTATCACATTAATGACAAATTTTGACAATAATGCCAGAGAAAAATGCTGACTGATCCTGTTGTTTAACTAAAAATATTTTTCCACTCGTCAAAGTCATCACAAGACATCATCCAAAATCATGCCAATCATTAATTTCAAAAATATATAATATTTATATTAAGCTTTAAAATCAAATTCATGCAAAGTATTGATTCTCCTCTCTGAAATTGATCATTAAATCCTTACTTTAGCATTTAACCCCACTGGGCTTTCTTTAAATTTATTCCAAGATTAAATCTCAAGTTTAAATTGAAATATCATAAGAAATTAACTCAGGGAGTTCAAAACTGAGACATGTAGATGTTTCATCTGACAATCTTACTGTTGTCAAGAAGGAAAACAAACAGATTAAGCTGTTTAATGGATTTGAGTGCCAGAAAGGAATTCCTTGAATAGCTTCCATTCACTTTGATCTCCATGCTTGTTGTCAAACAATACACAGCAATGTGGAATTGATGGGTGCTCAGGAGATAACAGTTTCATAATTCGTTCAGCTGTGAGGTATTGTAGTAAAAGTAGTCAGTTGTTTGCCTAATAAACTTGTTTATAGAAAATGTGACGTGATTCACATTTGCAAAAGGTTTGGTAAAATTTTTGTAAGTTTGGAATCTCTTTTCAAAATGCTGGCACTGCCAATAATACCTCTATATTATCTACATTTTTCTTGCATAAGATAAAAATACTTTTCTACACAAAAATATAAATTCTGGTTAGAGGTTACAAACAGTAAAATGGTTCTCCTCTTTTTCACTAGCTTACACAGCAGGTGCTGCTATCTTTTTGTTTATTTTTTCTCCTGGCAAGTAAGTCAACATCGCTTTTGGACCTTTTTCTAAGTGTTTGTGGTAAGCTGTTAGACTGTGAAAAATCATGATGATAATCTCGAGAATCTGAATGCCTTTCATTCCTAAGTGGATGCATCACGGAATAAGAGGGAACCTCCTCTAAGCTGTCATTTTCAACAACCTGTAAACAATTTACTCTCTCCTCTAGTTTTTCTAAAGCCACTTGTAATTCAACAGTTAGTTTTTTCAGTTCCCTATTTTCTTGTTCCAATTGCAGTGCTGTAAATCGGTCTTGCAGATCCTGTGCACGGAGCTGATTTAGCTCAGCATCTGGTAAACTTAATGTTCTATGGAGTTTTTTGCGAGGTCCAATCATCTCCTCGTATGATTTATCAATTTCTGAATGTAAGCCTGAATCTTCATCTTCAAACTTTGAAAACAGTGAAGGGGTAGTTGGTCGACTACTAAATGAAGATGAAGCCTGACTGCCAAATGGTGAAGTGGGTCGACTACTATAGGGTGTGGTTGCCTGGCTACTATAAGGAATGGTTCCTCTACTTCCCGTTAATTCTAATTTTTTATCTGGTTCACGTTCAGACTCATAATCACTAAGCCACACAGTTGCGTAAAACTTGTTGCTTGATGAAGGGCTAGCCTTTGGTTTATGTTTCCTAATGACTCTCTTCGGAGCTCCCTTCCTCCAAGCTGTGTAATGTATGAAAATTTGTCTAAGTATAACTCTGGCACATCTCTTCATGACATGATCAGTTCCAAGTTTGTAGTCCGACATTTTCAATTCTTGTTGTGTTTATATTATTGACTTATTTAGTATCACCACAGCATTTTTTTTTTTTTTTGATCTCTTAATCGTTTTCAAAACATTTGTATTTCTATGGTGTATTTGTATTTCTTCCTATGGTGAAGCAAAACAATCTTGAAACATTGATTTAATTTTTTATTTAAAATTACCGGTAAGCGGCTTCATTGGATTAATTCTGTAACTGATTATTAGCACTTGCTATTGGACGCATTAAGTTTGTGTGACAGGTCAACCTTATTCTTTTAAATGGATTGATTCTGAGAGTTTTTAATGTTGTTTATCACATTGAGTATCTATCTTTTTATCTTTAGATTTAACAGTTTCATCTAAAAGATATACAGACACAGAGAAAGAATATGAGGCAAATTATATTATTTTTAGCACACACGTTATTGTACAAAAACTGTTCTTGCTGTCAGCATTTGCATAAACACTAACCAGTTTAAAATACCAGAAACCGAAAGACAAGCCCTTCAAAATTTCAATCCTCTCTTTGCGTCTGTATTTCACATAAACCAGGCATGATCTTGGATAAATTTCAATGAGTCACGAAAAGTCTCACCTGAATCTGGAGATTCCTTCTCAAAGACATTGGCTGGGTACCTGTTATAAATAAATTCAATGTTTATTATCACAGGGCTGCACAAATGTTATATGCCTGTAGTCAATAGTCAGTACTAATGGTCAATATGCACAGTCGCTGGAATTATTACTAGTTGTGAGAATTTTCTTTAGTTTAATTTAAACCCATCATCTCAAAATCCTCTTTCAGTGTACTAGCATTTTTTTAGTACCAAGTGCAAAAGAAGTCATCTTGTAATAAATATTCTTAGATTCATCCCACAGTCAAGTTAGCCTCCTTAATGCAGATATTCTTACAGCTTGTTGTGCACTCCACCACAATGAACACAGAAGATTCTGTGACAAATCATAGGAATGCATTTGAATAAGAGACTATATGCTAGTCAGAGTGTGACTCATAACGATTAGCATCTTCATGTGTACAGAACTGGTTTTTCCCTTCATCTCTTTTAATACTATTTTTACACCATCCTGATACATCCTGACAAACACTTTCAGGGTCTGCCAAAATCAGATGCCATCCAAATTTCCAATATTTCACTGTGAATATAGCAACTACTCATTGTTTCTTGATCAGAAGTACACAATTTACACCATCCCCTTATAAACTAGGAAGTCTAGGAATTCTTATAATGATGTCTACTACTATAAACTGATAACCAATATCCTAAAAACAGTAATAAACACAATTATTTTTTTGTCCACAAAGAAGCCCATGTGTTGCCATCCAATATCGATATTGCAATGTGTTGAGATCTTCTAATGAACTTACAACTCTTCATTTGGGTGTACATGACCAGTGTTTGGAGTCTGCAAAACAAAGTAGAGCAACATTGTTATGCTGTTGGCTTCATTTCACATGTACAATGTACCAGGTAAATGAACAGAAAAAGTTGCTCCTTGTAATTATTACAACTTGCAACTAACCCTTCTTCCAGAGGATCCACTTGGTGACTTGGCACCAGCTGCTGTTCAAAAAAAATCTGCGTCAGTGAAAAGTATGCAATAATACATGAACGTGTGCACAAATCTAGGACAAATTATATCATGACAAACAGATTGTCCCCTACTTATCTCAAAACATCAATTCCCCTCAGAGATAAGAACACATGTCTTTTGACGTTAGGTACAAGAATTTGGTGTTTGACCAAGAAAACATCCTCAGTTAATGATCTACCATTTTCTCACTTCCTGTCTGCTTTACAATGCATTGATAATGTGAGGAGAAATACTATAGTGATTACTTTTGGGAGTCATAAAGTTAATCATCCACACTTACATCTTGGGCTGTGTCCATTCACCTAGAAAAAATCGAAATAAGAACATTAGCATATAATTAAGGAGGCAAGTTCACGAAAAGACAATCCAGGTTTGCATGGAGTTCATTACAAATTTAATATTGAAATCTAGTTTTACTTTTTTTTGTAACACGGGTCTCATTAAGCGCCAGGCACCAAACAAACTGACTAGCAGTGTGGATGATTTTGCCCGGCTGGTTTGACAGTCTAGAGGAAAATTTTTCATTCAAAACATTTTGTCCACACGTGAAAACCAGTTGTCATCCTGCTGAAACTGTTAATGAAAACCCTCTTGTATTTCTTGCTTTACTGATAACAACAGAAAAATTTCAAGAGGCATGCCATACCCTGTTAGCTGGAGGACCAGGGCTCATTCCTCGATCCTTGCCAGTGCTCTTAACTAAAAAGACAATGTGCATACAATACAATTTTAATTAAAACAACAAACACCAGCCTGGGACAATTTATAATGTCCACAGGTGATTTAATTTGATTTTGCACAAGAGATATAAAAAAAAAGCATCATTTAACAACGATAACATAGCAGGATTAATTTAAGAATCCACGGCTTATTGTAGAGAGGAAAAACTAATAAATAATTTACGTGGGACTTCTCAAACTATGAGGCACTCTGGAATTAAAATTTAAACCTAAACAAGATGAAATATGATTGCACTGTACTTGGTAGTTTTAAGCTCAAATAACCTAAGTCTTGCTTTTGTAAATTTGGTTTTATCCCTGAAAATCTTTAAAATTTATGGCATCCTTAGATCTTTTGAGAAACATTTTCTAAATCATGTTAACGCTTGATTTAAAAAGATAATACAATCACAAATTATATTTTATCTCTAATAATAAATAATATTCATCAGATTCTGAAAATTTGAGATACTTAAATAGTTTTATTATTTATCTTCACAAGTATCCATATTACCTGAGGCAGATCGTCGCACTTGGCGATCACGAGATGGTGTGTGGCCTCCTGAAATTAATTGATGTTTACATACAATTCTCATTACTTATCTCTGTACATTTATGTTTAGCACCAGAGAGAAAAATTGTTAAAATATTTATCATATTTTCTCTACAGCAATCATTTCAAAAAAAAGGTTTAAAGGCCACAAAAGTGTTTCCATTGTTATCATCAACATTATCAATTTAAAATTATTGACTTTAGGATCATACATGTACCTATAATGTCATATAATTTTATCTCAAACCTGATTAAGAGGTCTTTTCAAGAAATTTAGAATTGCCCAAATTTTAAAGATTTATGTTTATGCCACACAAATAGTTTTAAGTAACAGATCTTTCACTAACTATCAGGAAATTTATAATTATCTGAAATTGGAATTTTTAGATGATGGATTTGTTGTAAACCCAATAATGAATTATGTCTTGTACAACATTTTAGTTAGCCAGAAAGGGATTTTTAAATCAAGGGTTTAGGTTTAAACAGGTTTCCAAAAGAAGCTGAGCTCCTTTATGATGTCCTCAAAGAAGCAAAGAGGCAATATTTTCAAAGAACAGTTTTACAAAACCACATAACATAGTGCAACTGCTGGCTTATAACACTACATACCAGTGTCATTAGAACCACTGTCTCGTCGACCCCGTGGGGTTCTTAATGATGATGATCTTTTCAAGCCTGCTGGCCTCTTCAGATCTCTATATGGAGTTATCTTATAGCCTAAAAATTAAATGGAACATACAAATCAACCTTTGTGAATACAAAAATTATGCGTCAGCAAAAAGACCAAACAGCAGATCAGCCAGATCCAGCCTCCATAAAAGAATAACAAAATTGTGACAATGACAATTAACTAATGGTGAAAGGAATGACAGAAATGCTGGGCTATAGTCTTCTGATTGAAAGAGGTAATTAACGAAAGCCAAGAATAAAACTGACAAGTAAATGAAACATTTATTTTATTAGCAAATATTTCTTGTACAATGTAACAATGCAGCATTTTACAATGTACTTTTTATGATCCTTCTTTGGTCAAATTCTTAAACTTTCATTTTCTTCTCATCTGTTACAAACATCCTTTACCAATTCTTTCATGCCTTTCTGGCTCCAAAAATAACTCTGAATTCAATTAATTTAATATAAAAACTTCCTCTATCCTGTAAAACTTTCCTAACCTTTCTGCTAAAAATACAGTAACTTCACTACATTATTTGCAATTCAAGCAAATTCCGTACTCCCATTTACAGCTTTTCTTGATACTTCCACAAAACACTATTCCTTTATTTATTACCAAATTCAATTTTATATTCAATGCACAATAATTATTAATGGCAAGTAACGTACTTGAAGTTCTTAAAAGCCTCTTAATACTACTATGTCCTTTAATTTATAAATACCGTTAACTGGAATGTCTAATTTTAAAATATAACAACCCAACTTCTACAATTTACCCTTAAAATACCACATTGGTATAGAAATGAATGTGCCCACCACGATCTTATATTTTCCTTAACCCTGGTTGCTGAATAAGATACATGTATATATTTACGTAGACTCCCCCTTACTTTAGCTTAATATATATGATGCATTATGTTACTCGAGATTGCATTGCCATTAATGATAACTTTAATAATATTTAAGCACACAGCTATATTCAGTAGCCATTTATATTTCTTTTAAGTATGTTACAAGCGTTGACCACCTACAGCTTGTAATAAAAGATAGATCAAACAGTAATTCGGATTAGCACAAGTTCATTTATACTGCATAATCCCCATTAAACGCACTCAGTTCCAGAAAGTTAGTTCTTCACATTTTTTATTACAAATCGTAGTTAATGTCTTCACTGGTGAAATAGTCCGCTCCATAAGGTTTGGTTCTCTTATCCAGAGCTCCAAAACTGAGTTTGTTTCACCAGGATTGCACAGAAATAAAATCTGCTTGTAATGGAGGATATGTATGATCATAACAAAAATACTACTATCAAAAATACCAATTTATCACGGACCATGAGATAATTTGAATCAGAATCAATTTCTACAAGAAAATAAGTATTTTAATCTCAATAGATATGCTTTGATGATTAAATATGGCCAAAAATAGAACCGTGTTGTCTTGACTGACTGAAATAAATTTTTCTTTTTGTCATGAATGAGCGACAGAATTTTCAAAATATAAATTTAATCCTATAGGATACCTTTTGCAATAATTGCATAGGCATGCAATATACTTGCATTAAAATGCAAACAACACATAATATGGTGTCAAATGGCTCTTTCAGATGCCACACATCTCTTCAGAGCCTGTAATTTCATCCATTCTCTGTTTCCCACACCTCTATTGTTTTCAGGGCTAGACTCATTGTTTCTGTTGTTTGTTCTATTGTTATCTCAGCCGATCCTGTTAAGCCCTCAGAGAGGTGTATGGCGCCTCAGCTCTTTGATAAAAATACATCAACAAGTTAACATATGAACAAAAAGTGATATACATATATGCTTGTTGGAATCAAAGTAAAAAAGCTGCCCATTTTCTGATAATGATGAAAATTGCATCAAAAAGTAATGATTGTCTTGAAGGCTTCAACTTGGAACAAGCAGTTCTACGCAGGCAACAACTGTGCACTGTACATGTATTTGTCAACCCTTACAACTAACTCAAAAACATACACTGTGCTCTCATCCAAAAAAGGAAAAGTTTATCTTTTAGTTCACAAAAGAACCAAAACTAATCAATCAAAGTGTTGTACAACATTTCTCTACTTGCATGTAGCCAGTAAAACTTCCTTGCTTATTTCAATTCTTGTTGGTTTGTTCATGTTTCTAAAATGTTGAGTTGTACTCAACTTTCAAGCAGAAATAAATATATGTTGCTCTGTATATATTTGCATTTTTAAATCTTTAGCACAAAGCTGATGTAGAGCGAAGAGTAAAAGTTTATAAAAATCTGTCAAAATGCACACAAGTAAATAAAACTAACCGAAACTGAATAAAATAAATAGTGTCACTAATAACGCTAATATGGATTTGATAAAATTAATAACTGGCTTTGTGGTCTATATAAAAAGGAACATCTACTATGCAATACATATATCAGCTAATTTTATAACAGATATATGTATATAGGTCTATATATATGCTGGTTAGTATAATAGATATAAAATTAATTTGTATAACTATATGATTATTAATAACATATTTAATATTGATTAGTGTTTATTTGGTGAGTAAAATAGATTGAACATTAACACATTAATGGATATTACATTATTGTTATTAAATATTATAGTTAATATTCATAATGTCTAGCCATTTCTATATCTTGCAAACACAAACGTTTTTCTTGCTATATAACTATAAAAACCTAACAACAAAATTGTTAAGCAGTAACATAAAGCTACATGTACTTAAAATCTTGTCATATTAATCTCTATTACATAGGAAATATTTTAGGTAGTGATCCAATTGCATAACTAATGCACACTCTGTAACTACACCTCAACTTTCAAGTACAGTTAAATTTTACACTGTCATCAGTTATCCTAGCGGACAAACTGCAGGTCCGTGGATGTTCATGGTGAATTCTGACCCATTTTGTTTGGGTTTTTTTCCAGAGTCCATTGATTGTCGTGGTCATTATGACAGATGCTCAGTGTAAAGCACAATTTAGTTGGGTTTGAACTTGAAACAGAGAAAGCGTTATTTAAACACACAATAACAACGTGAACTTGGACAATAACTACCTGTTGTGCCACTTAATATCTGTATTCTCACTGCCGCATTGTAAGTCCACTGACATGACTACTAAACAAATACAATCAAACCTTGACAAAACAGACATTGGCATGAAGAATACAGAGTCTATAAAAATATGAGTTTACCAGCGGGTTAAAACCTGTGAAATATATCCAAGTTTTGGAACTGTTGTCTGATAGTCCATTTATGTATTTCAGGCTTAGCTTTTCAGAATTCCACAGTGGTTAGTTCTACAGGTTGTTCAGGTAGTGGATAAACAAAAGATGTGAATGTATAGGAGCCTCAGTTGGCAACCAAAAATGAAGGTCTAGATGATATATAAGTCTGAATAATCCAGGTTTGACTGTATCCCTTAGTTATGCAGTAGTGCAAATCCAACTTCCTGTCAATAACAGGAAAAACTTACAGTGGCAAGAGAAAGTCAATGATCTAATACTAAGATCTAATACTTCCTGGAAGAGGATTGCATTTTAGGTAATCTGGCAGTCCCGTCAGGCTTCAACTGTTTCAAGAGAGTCAGCTGGAGAAAGGCTCAGCATCATTGGTTTCAGATCCAATTTAGCAGTGGGATCTGTGAAATCATTACTGTCCAAGTCTTTCTCTTCAGGAGAAAACATCATTGGACGAACAGACGCAGTAGGTTTGCCATCAATGAGTCCCTGGCTTTTGTTGAGATTTTCATTATATATGTAGACATAGTAACCATGACGGCCCTCAATATCATCAGAATCTGAATTCTCTGGAGATGACGTTTGAAAAGCTATCATCTTCTGTTCTGCAGTTTTTGGCCCTCCTCTTATAGCCACAGGAGTGTCAGAACCTGCTTTTGGCCTGATTGGTCTGATTGGAACAGGCTTGTCTGAGCCAGCTCGCTTCTTTGTTGGCCTTAGAGATGCATTTGCTTGGGAAGGTATCAATGACTTACGGGCAAACTCTGATGGAAGCCCAATGGCAGATTTTGGTCTGCGGGCCTCAAAATTTCCAGACGATCTTGATGTTGACTTTGGTGATGGTGAAAAAGACTTTCTAGAGTAAGTAGGCCTGGGTGACACAGACCTTGTTCTTACAGGTGCTGGTCGTGGTGATGTTAGATTTGACATGGATGCTGCTAACATGCAGTGCAAGTGAACTGTAAACTGCTTTGCTGGTGGAGGGGGCTCAGGTCGCAGGCCAGGAATATAGGAATACATATCTGTGACAGGTGCATAACGCCAACGTGGGCGGACCTCTGGGACTAGAAAAAACCAAGGTGTTTTAATGAACTTGGCAATGAAAATAAACTGAGTAGCACGTGCACTGTTTGCCATCGTATAAGCGAGTAAAAATTAATGCAAGTTTTTTTTATGATTCCTGCATGACAGATATTGGGTTCCTATATCCTGGCCTGCATTGAGCATATTTTCTGACATGACCATCTCTAGGAGTAGTGATTGTGGTGGGTTTTCAGTTGTTGACGAGTACCAGTCATGAAGAGAGACCAAAAACATGTACCATCCATGCTTAGCATACAACAATTTGACTGTGGCTGATTGTTGCTTATTTTTGCCTCGCTTACACGAGAGCCAACAGAAGTAGCAGCTTATAAGTTATTTTTTACAGGGCCTTCATTGATTACAGTTTTAACTGAAGAAGTGCCCTGATAAAATAAAGGTTAACTTACTTACTAAAACCAGAATAAACCAACGCGTCAACCAGAGTTTTAGCCATATGGGCATGGAAGTGTCCAAATGAAACACACCTTATAGATAATAATTTCCAGGAGATATTGATTATTTGAATCACAGGCTTGATCCTGTCCCACAGAAAACTTTGATGCCCATTTTTTAATACCAGCTAAAAGGCCAATTCTAACAAAGCTAGTTAAATAATGTTACCAAAATTGAACTTTTTTGAAATTTTTCACAGCAGTCTGATATTTATTTTCCCTCGACTCATATTCATTATCATAATAAGAGACTTGCAGAGGAAGAAATAAAAATCAAAAACTTGTCTGTGAAATTTCAAGCCAAAAACAAATTCAACCACATTATGTGTATCTCCTCATGTAGCCTTATAAGGTTGGAAGAATCCCACACCTGTACTGTTGCGTTTTTCAGAACTCATTCTCAAGTGTTTCATTAGCAGTTTTCAATTAACACAATTTCAAAACTGTGTTTATATAACCTGACCCAAGACATCTGGCTATCTAATGAGAGTGTAAATTATCAATAATTTGAAGTGCATAATTGAAATTGATTAAAGCCTAGCAATGTACAGAAATGTGTTGAGAAGCTGAAGCATTCAGATTTACTGACATATTGCTGCAAAACTGTGAGAATGAACAAACACAAAATAAGACCACAAGCAGCCCCTCTTTCGTTAGTCTGTTGTGTGTGACAAGAATGGAAACTGCGACAAAAAAAGCCAAATGAAATCCAGGGTGTGAGAAGCCATTGCATGCCTCTCACTCCCAGAATTTCACACTACCATTTTTTCCTTGAGGCTTACTTACAGTCATGCTCACCAGACTGAGTGAAAGACCAACTAATCGTAGTCTAACACAAAATTCTCATCAGGCCATCTGTTTATTTGTGTTTTTTTATTACAGATTTCTTCAAATATAACACTGACTGTACATTGCTAGTCAAGAAGATATAATTGGGAAACAAATTATAATGCGTTAAGTAGCTTTTGAGATATCCCAGATTATTTCCAACTTACTTTGAACATCCACATCAAATCCCTCGTCAGGAAACTTTTCATTACTTTGTAAGGCAACAAACATTGTGTCATCTCCAAACAGATTTCTCAACTCCCTAATCTGTGGAATGAAATGAGTGAAGAAATTCTTCAGCAAAATTTTGAAGTAAAGGTTAGTTCTTTGTTTATACTCATCCAAGAAGAGTTGTCATGGGATCATTTTGGTAGACAATTTGAACTACTGAGAGCAGAAAAGAATTTGGGAAACTCCAATACATTTAAAAAAAACATCACCTTCTTAGTTCTCCTTCGACACAATGAAGATAGGAAAAGAGTACATCAATGGAGTCTTAAGGATGTGATGTCTTCTAGTTCTTTTGTTTGCATTTGGGAGGGGTGTGGACTGAATGATTTTCCTCCAACGATTACAACAGTTCAAAGCAACTTGTAAGCATACTGCAATTGGATGTTTTGTAGTCTTTTGCACAATATTCAAGATGCCACAACAAAAAACAACCAATAAGTAATTACATTCTCTATGGGAGAATCAATCAAGTCTATAATATCATTCAAAATGATATCCTATAGAATTCAGTTTACTTAAGGTAACAAAACCACTCTTGAACACTAACTTCAGTTAGTAAACTTAATTCTTCAGGGTAGCAGTAAAGCAGCAGAAATATCCTTGATTCTAAGGTCTGTAGTACAATTTCAAAGAGTTTTACCTATCAGCGGTAAATTAATTTTATTGGAAATACACAACAGATGGAAGCAACTGTTCATAGTAAAGTAAGTTAATTCATTCTCCCTAGCTTAAAGCTAGCATGTTAGGAGTAACCCATAACAGGCGACACCCAAAGTCATATTTTACAAACACCAAAATAAGGGAGAAACATCAACATCCAACACAACTCACAGTCAAAATGAAAGTCTTTTATTTTGACAAAGACAAATTACTAGGCTAAACTTATTCCAAGCAGGGTGCTTCCATTCTCTTTGAAACTGACAAATCATGATTATACAGAATGATCTTTTTCAGTAGAAGCCAGAATCAATAACTTAAAATGCCTCCTTTTTGCTTTAATAAAGTATGTTTCTAGAGTATAATTATGTTTACACCAACTTTGCGGGAAAAGACAAGATTTATCTCTGCAGGTTTTTTCTACCTTTAAATTGTACACTGTCTTCTCATTATTGTCAGTCTCAACATAAAACAATGAATTCTGCTTACACCCACTATTCCCATTATTAAACCAAGTCCTGTTCCCTGCTGGAAAAGTACACGGTACTCTTTGAACCAGCAGGAAACAAGAGCAGAAAAATTCCAAATTTAGAACATTGTCAAACACACAAAAGCTTAAAAATACACACTTATTACTATTCACAGTGATGAAAAAATACCGCGTTTAACCTTTTGATGCCCAATAATTCTAATTTCAATTAATAAACAACACCACATGAAAGTGCCATTCAATAGCTTCAATTAGAATGGACACACGCCAGGGTGTCATCTTCAAATCACAGAGTAAAACCTAATGAACAACACTCCATGAAGTACTGCTCAACAGCTTTCATTTGAATGGTCACATACAAGACTTTTGATATCATATAAGCTAGAACCACATTAAACTGAATCGTGGTCTAAGAGTTGCTTGATAAATTCTTTTTGTTTCCAATCAATTCTTACAGCAAATTATAGTAAGAAGATTTTGATTATTTTCCAGGCCGATTTCCAATGTGATCTACTCATAAATTTACTTGACCTACTCACGAGACTTTGCATGAACGTTTTAAGGTAAATCGCATTACAATCACTGTCATAGTTGAAGGAGTTTTGTCTTAATCTTTGTTTAGAGTATACAACTTGGCTCCACTCTGATTAACAGAGATGGCAAAGGATGACAATTTCTTTCTGAAACAGGCATTAATCCTATTAACCCAAGATCTAAATTGGGGATTACAAGGGTCAATGGCAGAGAAACTCTAGACATTGCATGTGGGACAGAAACAACTCTGAAGCACGGAGCTGGGTGCCAATAACAGAAAATTATAATTTTTTACAGAACCATTTCATTTACAGAAATTACACCAAGAACCTGAATAATAATGCATTGACAGAAACATTTTATCTGATCTGTAGACACCACCAGCTAGCAATCAATATATCTTCAAGTTTAATCCAAAAGTGACATATATCAGCTGTAAATTCTTCCTAAAAATTCTTTGCACTGTCTTGCGGGCAGGTGAAGAGAGGAAGAAAATATATTTTATTACATGTAATAACCGAAGGGTGTTGTCTTCATGAATCACCAAATTCTCCCAAGTAACTTAGCATTCAGTAGGGAGAATTAAAACAGAGGACGATAACTTGTTTTCTTAATTCAAACATCTCATAATAATTTAATAATTTTGAAGTCAGTCAAACAATCTCTAAAATCTTCTTTTAAGCAAAATATGATATTTGTAAGCTTCTTAAAGGCATAGTATACTTGCCAAACTAAATTCCAAAGATATCTAAATAACTATTGATAAAATTCAGCACATTCACTCAACCCCTTTATCCAGTCTTGTTATTACACAACATAGTAACTTTCATAAGAACCCAGTGATCAAATAATAACACAAAGAAACCACTTGTCAATTCTAATGAGGCATATCCAAATCAATTCTTTACTTTTCTAAATGAACATTTCTTAAATTTTTAACACAGAAATGCATGATTTAATGAGGGTTACAAGGAAGACAAATTGCAGATTCAAAGCTATGCTTTTTCTGATTCCAGTACGATGACCAAAACACTCACAACACTTGTAAATAGAAAACCACTGTTTACAATAACACCTCTTGATATGGGAATGCAAAACAGAATTCCCAATTCATTACCTCAGGCTATAATGTAAAACTACGGTTAAAAAAAATGACATTTTTTCATGTGATAAAAGATCATATTGGTCGGCAAAGGGGGGCAAACGACACGATGTTAGCCATGCATTTGAAAAACAGGAAGGAAGCGACTCAATTATATAATTTTTCTACCACCGGAGAACATGACATTTTTTTAATATCTCGAGACCAACGCGTGAAAAACCAATACAATCAATCCAAATAAAATACTCGAGAAGAACAGAAGACAGTTCAAATGGAAAATGCTGACATCGGTTTCGTGTAACAAATGTAACTCTATAACGTCCTTAAAAGAGAACAGGTCACAAAATGTTAAATTCTCGGGTCAATTAGAATATTCTTGAGACATACAGTAAGCAAACAATGAAAGCTTTTGACTGCTTTCGGAAGCGTGAATATTTTGATTTTGGCGAGCAGTGTAATATTCCTGAAGAACACAAACAAGTTAGTGTAGAGGTGCAGAACTTCAACATAAGCCACACAAGATAGTTACATGTAGAATTTGTGAGGGATAAATGACCCAAAACAATCGAAAAACACGGTGTTCATAAATGAAGGTGTGAAAATTGCTTGAGACCGAGGGTATAAATAATGAACAGAACGATACACGTGGCGAGAAGGCGACTCAAATTGTAAGCGCTTTGAATCTAATCAAACAAACTGTACCCACGGGAATTATCAAGGGAAATTGAAGGAAAACATCGCGATCTAATAGCAAACTTTGGCTTCCTCAACCACAACTCGGCGATCTAGATGAACAAACAGTAGAACTCCTCGCCAAACGCGCAAAATTCGACGGGGTGTAATCAACAACTTCGTTCATTTCAATTCATCGCATACGGCTAGAGTTTATGCCCCGATTAATAGACTAGATTTCGCTTGGTAGAGAAACGAAAGTTTCCGTGACGATTTACAAATATAATTCTGTTCAAAATGCCATAAAGTCTGTGATCTAAACATCTAGCTATGACTCAATGCATTTAACAGCCGCGCTTCATCGTTTATCGTTTTCGACACGAGCGCAAGGTTTTCTTCACAATAGGTGCGCGCGTAATGAATTTTCACGGACGCTCGCTCTGTCAGTTCGGTTCGGGCATACGAAAGGATTGCAATAATTTTCCGCGAAGTAATACAACGAACAAAGACAACGAGCCCAAGACTGGCGATCAATTATTAATTACAGCGGTAAAACGAATGCCTCTTCAATGCATTTCTGAAACAAGAGAAATGGCTGACAAAAACCCCTTACCTGTTTTCCGTCAACAGTGTGTAATTTGTCCACTTTCCCAAGCGTTCCCTTGGAAGACAGATGATCCAAAACTTGCTCCAAGTTCACTGCTGTTTTAGCGTTGAGTAGCATGGTAACTTTCTTCTGTGGTGGCTTTCCATTCTTGATCACTGTCACCAATTTCGGTTTGATGAAATCGCGACTGCCGTCGATCTGTGTGTGCGAGGGTGACGATGAAACCGTCTGAGAATTTTCTTTCTTGTAATTAGCAAGCGACCAAGACTTTTTTATGTTTCCATAGCCAGCATCGACTTCTTTGAAGCAATTACTCGAAGAACAAACATAACTAGCGCCGTATTGTAGTTCGTTCACATCTGTGATCATTTTGCCAGTTTCAGCGTTGAAAATAAACCTCACCGCCCCGGTTGAAAGATCCAGCTTGTTTGATAGCTCGGCCAGCAAAGCATCAAACTCTTTGTACCGCTCGGGCGACACGGCCAGTTTAAGCCCTGAAAAAAATCGATCCCCATTCCTGTAAAAGCGAATTTGTTTGGCACTAAGGCTTTGGTTTCTTCTCAGAAGCGATGTGCGGTTGATTTCTTTTGAACAGGCATTGCGCGAGTTTGAGCGACTCAGGCCGGGCGATGGAGAGCGGGATCGATCGTGGTGATCTCCGTTCATCGTTCCATTCTCCATTATTGAACGTCTCGAGACAACTGGAAAAAGAGAAGGAGAAACGTTTAATTATTCACATCGTGTATGACTAAGTTTTCTCGACGTGACCGTATAAATAAGCGGTTTTCAATCTCAGTAAAGCGACGAAAAAACGTCACCGCAGAAAAAGGGAGTTACTTACACTCGGCCGGCGCCCGATTGTTCCTTTCCGCTTGGCTCCCAGTGGCTCTTTATCAGTTTGCTAATGCGTTTAGGCCTAAAACTCTGTCCAAGGAAACACAAATAATAGCCTCATATTCTATTCTGAACTGGTGAGGGCCGAAATGCACCTGCACTGCAAAAAATTACGGCCATCCACTGCAAGCTTGACAACCGCGAATAATATTTTGACTTGTTCCGACCATGAAGTGCCGCCTTCTGATTGGCTTGTTGAACAATAGAACAATCAAAGAAAAAAAGGACCAATCAAAGTACGTTATTGATCCAAACAAGCACGCGTGTTTCCTGTCAATTTTTCTGCCACAAAAATCGTAAAAACAGCTCTTTTTTTCTTCAGTTTTATTGCAAATGTAGCTTTATTACTTTTCGTTAATTTGGTGGGAAAATTTCTGTCATACGGTTGATACTTTTGATTTAAACTGATCCTACAGGGCAACCATTGTTTAAAACGATTCTGTATGAATTATTGAAGAGTATAATGTGGACTTATTCATCGGATATCGCTTTTCCTGAGATGGGGCATCTCCTTTGTCTCGATCGACGCGATAAAATTATTGTTTCGCATTCTGGATTCATTAGCTCCCGAGAATATTTTAAAAGAACCGACAAGCTAACTGGTTTATCTTCCTATCTTTTCGAAATTATGTCACGTCTTATTCATTTGGCCCCAGACCTGAAATACCTGCTTTTCTCAAACAAACCACTAGAAATTTGCAGGTAAAGCACTATTTCTTTTCGTTTATTTTAACCGAGGAAAATCTAGCAAGATTTACGGACCCAACGCGACGTTACGTCTCTTTTAGCAAGGAAAAACACCATTGTTTTGACTTTGAGTCTCTAGGGTTTTCTAGTTCAATCAGTTTTAACCTCCGTGCACCTGTCGCCGCTCAATTTTGACGCCGCACGATAAATTTTTTCCCTTACTGTTCATATTGAGCACAGAAAATCTCCATAAAAGGAATTCTCGCGCGCTCTAATGAAGAAGAAGCGTGTTTGAAGTCGAAAGGCACGTTCGTATGCAGAAAATATTATGTTTGTCCGCGGCTTTGAATGAGAAAATTAATTGGTAGTAAAATAAAATTCTAGCGCATCTTGCGTTTTCGTGTTTATGGAAAAATATTTTGAAAGAGAGATTGCGACATCCCGGCAAAAAGTGAAAAATTAGTTGATACCTGTAACGATGGAAATAAAGGAAAGAAGATCTAAGTCTTAGGCGACCCAGTGTTAAAGTTACTGAACTAAATTATGTTTATTATTTTCTGCAAAGCTTTAAAGAATTTCATACAATACCGAAGCAGTTGTACCCTTGATTTTGTGTTTGTTTTCAATTTTATTTCCAGCAAGAGCTATTGGCGTAAAAGAAAACATTAGATAGGATTAAATAAACATAAATTTCCGTTTTTCTAAAATATTTCATAAAAGAGTCCTAGGGAGACTGGAAAGTTCCCACTGAAGCGAATAAATTTTTGCCACCTCGCTATTAGTTCGGTTTATTAATTTCAACGAAGAATTATCTCGATTCTTCCTGATGAGAGCAAACTGTTATGATGGATTCAAGCGCGTAAGGCGTATTAATGTACTAAAACTGTCTCGTAAACTTCCGTGGTTGATTAAAATATGGTAAATCCATGCGATTACAGGGTGCGGCACTCGGAACACATGGCACTTTTAATGGACCTCGACAGGAGGGAGGACTGAATGCTGGGTTAGTTTTCATGCGTTACCGCAAGGGGCTGGAAAGCTGCATAATCTAGTACGGGAAATTACGGAAATACACCGGCGCTAGATAAAAACTTTTATGCTTAATGTTACGCTTGACAATGGTCTGTGTGTCAACAACAACAACATATAATTAGGCAGCAAAAATGAATTTGAATCGCTTGTATGCATGTTGCTTTAACTGATAAAGATATCAAGTGATATCGGTCAAGATATTTCGTGATATCTGGCCCATCAAAAATTTATGGCCCATATTGACGAGTCAGATGACATGCCTCGAACATAGATACGAGAAACTATCAATTTACCGCTTCCCACCGCACGATACTTCAGGATTTTTTGGCGTGAGTCCAGCAATCAATCTTGTCATTTAAAATGAGTTGACCTGTGCCATTTAAAGCGGAACTAGCGAGAAAAATACACATAACCAGCCTTCAGGAATGCCAAATAAAAACTTTTTTGGGAAAAAAATAATTATAATGACTAAGTAATTACAAAATAGAATTCTTAAAACACATGTTTACAAGTACTAACTATTTAGATATCTTGAAATTTCTTGGGGTCGAACGAAGTAAGCAAAGTATTATCTCTAAGCGCTCAAGTATTGCTATTGAGTAACTGAACAAATAATATAAAGAGCTTCGTAAACATGCTGCGAGAGTTTATTAAAACTGCCAACTGAACATTGTTCACAGCCCTGAAGCAACTAAAGCTGGAATTTAATCCCCCGTTTCCAATTTGTTTAACTGGGAGTGAAATTTAAAAGCTCCAGAACGGAAAATATTACGGCCGGGGGAAGCCAAGCCAGGTGTCTTGCAATCTTTTGCGCCTTTTGGATGTGTGTTTTCTACACTTCTTTGCCATAATGAACCCCAAATTTTGGTTTGGCAACGCTAAGATTTTCTTTTATTCATTTTACAAAGACTTTTAATGGAAATAGACTTATTTTTATGAAAATATTGACACCATAATTATCGTGCTATAAATATTCAAATATTTCAATTTTATTCAGACTCAGACTTCAATGCCTCAGAACTTACTTTAAGTAAACAGGTCTTTGAACCCTCAACACTCTGTTTCTCCCGCGCGCAAATACGTGAGGAAGAAAGAGTGGTTTTACAAGAGTAGCGCGCGGAATTAGCGCGCGATCGGTTTTAAAATTGTCAAGAAGTTGAACTCAGTTTTCGCCGGTTGAGACATTTATCATGATTATCCAATCTTCATTCCCTTTTCTAAAACACTTTTTTTTTGGTTAAATGCCTAAAGAAGCAAATTGAAAATTTATTTTCCGTGTAAGTTACACACATCCCTTGAAAAGCACCGAAGAACCTCCTGTACTAATGTTATCGAGGTTGGTTTTGTTACGAGCTTTTGATGATATTCATGAAGGACGCAAACTCTTTAAACTGTATTACCTTAGTGACGCCCTTTGGTCTAGCATTTACCCTAAGGGCCCAATCAAATGCAAGAGTTATATTAAAACTACTTTCCACACCAGACACGCTTTTTTTTCTTTTACTGAAAGCTCTTTCATGATTAAAAGGCTTGCTTTTCCGAGCAGGTGTTAAACAATGCCAACCAATTACAGGACTTTTTAATTGCAAAAACTGTTCAGAGAGATCTCGTGTTCCTACTTTCCGAATTCGATTTTTTATGTTCTCTTTGTGACGTATCACAAAAATAACAAAGGATTTTTCTGAATTTGATATAAGCTTAATATAAATATATTTACATACAGCTTTAAAGCAGGTTTTGTGTAAAAAATTGAGTTATGGCCAAGAATTTCCCTTTAGAATTTATTGTAAGTTGGAAAGCCAAAGTTGGTTGAGGTTTTTCCATTATGGTCTCGCCCTTTGCTGAGTTTCGGTTGCCTTCATTTCCTGGTAGGCTTCGTAGGATTTCCGCACGAACGGCGGCCTCGTTTCCAGACCTTTTCTCTTGAAAAAGGCTGGGGACGAAGTTGTCGCACATGCGTTCGAGGCACCCACGATGTTGCCTCTCAGCCACGCGCAAACTATTTTTTCGTCTCAACGCCTGCTCTTCTGAATGGACTGCCCTTATGGCAGGGTTCGTCGATCAGTGTGTTACACATAGTGCCCTATCTTGAGCTCAAAAGTGAGATAATCAAAGCCAATTGTCAAAACATGAGAAGCTATCCCGACGTGGAAGATGAAGATAACGCGCGCGTTCAGCCCATTCAATGTTGCCGCGCGCGCGCGCGCAGCACACAATGTGGTATTGCATTATTTCGAAATTTCAAAACGGGATAGACAGCAAGCAAACACACAGGGAGAAAATATTATATCAGTCCAATGTTTATGAAAAGCGTTCCCCCTGTCAGCGGAGGTAAGGTAAATCAGAAGTAGACGTGAACCGCATGTTCCCAGGTCAGAGTTTTCTGCAGGTTGCGTGCCACTTACACATACAGTTGGACCCCGCTAAATTCGAACTCGGTTATTTCGAATCCTCCTTTTATCTCCAACTCAAGAACAATTCCCTTGGATTTGCCTTTCAGCCATTTACCAACAACTTTTTCGAACCCCCGCTATTTTGAACTATTTTTCGTTTCCCCTGAGAGTTCGAAATAGCGGGGTTCAATTATAATTGGACTGATAAGTCTGAAAATGAATAGTTATTCTTTTTTCCGCTGAACTAATGAATTTTTGGAGCCAAACGTTTACTTAATCATATTTAGATAGACTTTCTCTTGACTTCAGAGTATACAAAAGTCAGTTTAATCTCAAGATTTAAAAAGATGAGGCGCTCCTATGTCTAGCATTTGTTAATCAATTGCAGCTTACAATCCTAAGGACCAAATCGGATTATGTTCTCTTGATTAAACCTACTTTCCACTCAGATAAAATTTTTCTTATTAATAAAAGCTTTTCATAATCAAATTAAAACTTAGTAAGACAAGCTGCGAAAACTTACTTTGGTTAAGAGCCTTTCCTTGTCTTTTCTGGACCTTAGCCAGACTGAAACTCTGATCGAGGCATTAACAGGAAAAAAGCCACTTTTTTATGTGCTTACTTATTCTTTTTCTTTTTAAAGCATATAGCCTCTTACAGAAACCTGAAATACATAAATATATTTAAAATTTTTAACGAGAAGTGCTTCGCGCGTACCGATTTGCCTGTAAGCAGCTGCGGCTCTGCCTTTTAGCATATTAAAGAAAACTTTGTATTTTGGGGGCGATTTTGTGGTCATACTTCCATGCGATGTAAAAATAAAAAACACCCATGGAATATGAGACATCGATGAGTGTTAAGTAAGTAGAGTAAGTTACATTTTTTTTTCGCTATTGTATGTTACTAGTGTAGGTAATATTTGTATTGTAATTAACGTTATTGTTGCATCAAAATAAACGTGATCAACAAAGCCACTTGTTGATGCTTAGAGCAGAAAGGGAAATTAAAACCCAGTGTTCCTTTCCAGGTATTTTTATTATGGAAATGAGCGTAATGGGTATCTCTCGGTGGAAATTTCCTGTTTTGAGTGACAAACCAGGCTGCACTTGTCACCTGGTAAAACAGAACACCCAACAGCAGCCGCTCTTAGTATCGCACCCTTGGATAAGTCGATGCACCTGTGAAAAAGGCGCGGGTTTGTCTGTCACCCAAGTAGCAATAGGTCCGGATAAAGTCCAGGTCGTTTAAATTTCATTAAAAGCCCTGGTGGGTTATAACATCTTTACGCACAAGAGTGAAGACGGAGTGTCCGGTTCTTCATGGTTTTCAGTAAATCTAATTCTGGGATAATTCCACAAGTAAATTCATTTAAAGGGACTTCTGTGAATATAGTAGTATCATTACTATATGCATTGTAGCAATTTTGTCCACCAAGATCCGGGAAATAAATAAGCAACACGATATACTGAATGGAAAACAAACTGATACACAGTAGAACCAATCGCTGGGTACATCTTTTGGCTTTAACCGCGAGAAAGTGTTCGTCCGTTCTCGCCCTGCCCATTAACCTCTTTCCCTGTTGCTAACGCTTTGACCCTTCGGGCAGAATTACGAAACGAAAGTCTCCTGAAAGCATAAATACTAGTTCACACACTCTCTTTCGTTCAGTGATTAGCGTACCATTTCAAGAGAATTTTAGTTTGACTACTTTCGATAATTTGAGAGTGATAGGCTTCTAGCGCTATCATGGATTTTGTCACCTGCAGCTTTTTATAAGCTTAGTCCAGTTAAACAATTTATTAATAATATATCCTGTTAGTATATAAAAGAAAAAGAATTAAAAAAAGAAACGGTTTCTAAATCTTAATCTCGGATTAGCCGCGACAGTTCCCGCGCGACCAGAGCCGTTACATTGTAACCCGGGGTATCCAACCGATGGAATCGATAATCGATGACAATCGATATTAATCGATACCAATCAATATCAATTAATCGATTGATATTGATAATTGATGACCAATCGATGGCGAAGATTCGTGTGGTTATCGATTGGTATCGATTACCAATACCAATCGCTAGATAAATTGGTATCGATTGGTATCGATTGGTTGCAGATTGACGGAACCGGAATCGACGCATAAAAAACACAACTTTGTATGCAGTAATTGTAAACACATTTCATTTTAATGTTGACAGAAGAACAACACAGAAATATCTGCATGTAGTGGCCAAAGAGGATCCACAAGCTCGGACTCTAGGTGGCCGAGCTGTCCACGATGGTTCACAACTTTAGGGGTGGCGAATGGTAACTGCGAGACTTTGCGAGA
>Ga0126339_10000215_pt1 | contig 27242 bp, 11 predicted proteins | sample OrbTmetagenome_2_FD_92532 | JGI IMG/M metagenome (GOLD analysis project Ga0126339, IMG submission 92532) | Coral microbial communities from Petempiche,Puerto Morelos, Mexico - Orbicella T R C metagenome | ecosystem: Host-associated > Invertebrates > Cnidaria > Coral | place: Petempiche,Puerto...
CCCCCCCCCCCCCCCCCCCCCCCCCCAGGAAACTCCAATCCCTTCTAATTCTGTGGGGGGAGTATGGATATTTTCTGGTACTGCACAATGCATGGTATGCATGTTATTTCAGATGAGTGATTGGATACACCTAGCATATAGCCAGTGGCATTGTGATTTTTTTTTACTACTATTCAGCCACCTAGGTTATGTTGTCTAATTACTATTAATATTAAATCCTTGTATATTCATAACTTTTTATTGCAAGAGGGTTTGTGACGTTTTTAACTCAGGAAACCTACAGAGGGACAGCTTAGCAAGTGGACCAATCTTATGAAGGGCTGGCAGTTTAGATGGTTCACTCTAGATCCTGATTCTGGATTGTTGGAGTACTATGTGGTAAGAATTAATGATCAAGACCTCAATTCTGATTACAGTGTCAATACATTGTCAAATAGTCATGTGAAGAGTATACATTAATGAAAGGAGGTCATGAACCATGAGAAATTGTAGCAAAATAATATTATATATTAAGATGCTATTGTGATTATTTTGTGATTATGTTGTAATTGATCTCTTTGTACCCAGGACAGGGAGAAGAAGAAGCTGGGGCCTCGAGGATCAGTTTATCTTGGAGTAAGTGTATTGAGAGTCACTGTTTTTGTGAAACTCCATAGGGAAATCCAGGGGAAAAGTGTAGGGGTTTGAGACAATACTTCTTATAAGGACTATATCAGGGTGACACTAGGGAATTTAAGATTATGGTATGGCTAGGTTGTACATGTAGCTCTGTTGTTACACTTCCGGTGACATCATCACATGCTTCGCCATGTTGATGTTGCGTGTGTGTACTTGATGTATATGTATGATGTGGTATGATATTGCTTAGTTAGTGGTGTGATATTGCATACATGTGGATCTGCTTTTTGCCTCTATTTCAAAATTTTGCCAAATACAAATCCTTTTATATGAAAATGAGTTTGATTTTTTGTGGAAACAAGTCCAGTGTGAAGAGGTCCCTTGGTGTTCGTTGTGTCAAATTATGTTGCTCAATAAGATCTTTGAATTTTGAGCTGTAATGCCTGTAGGACTTCATGCTACTTTGTCAGTGGGCAATTGTTTGGTGACTTATTTTAACTTAGCTGATGTTTTATCATTTTTATTCATTTTATTTGTGATGTTTTTAATAGGGAAGTATGATTGCTCCCAGTGATGAAGATTCATTCACATTTACTGTTAGTGCAGCCAATGGTGATATTTTTAAACTCAGAGGTAAATACTGTATATGGTACACTTAACTTTCCAGACCATCTGCACCATATCTTTTTTTATTATCTGTGACACACCCTACACTTGCACCTCTGCCGAGTGAGGAACCGATATAAATTTGTCCAGGCTGGTTAAAGTCTGCATCAGGTGAGTGACCCATACAACTGGTCATGAGCTTATCTTGGTTTCTGTAGCATTTAGCAACTGGGGTGTATTTCTACTTCCTCCTGGATGGAATGCTGGTCAACCTCCACCCCTCCCCCCCCCCACCCTATATCAATCTGCTGACTGGTACCCACTTAATATACACCTTGGCAGAGAGAGACCCTGTGTGAGTAAAGTGTCCTACATGAGAACACAATGCAATGAACCCAGTCAGGACTCAAACCAGGGCTGCTTTATCTGCAGGCCAGCATGCTTATCATTAAGCCACCTTGCCTAAAATGATAAATAATTGTTAATTATTTTGACAGGACTAGTATACTGACAAAAAATTAAAATTGCTTTATATTTCAGCCAGTGATGCTAAAGAAAGACAGGACTGGATAAACAAATTGAGAAGTGTTGCTGAGTTTCATACATCAAGTATTGCTCAGGTGCTGGTTTAGGCTTTATTTAATATGTAGTTTTAATCAATGCTAGTTTTCATACGGTAAGCAAGGTTTGTCATTTCACATTAACTCAAGTCAGCTGTTTAAATGGAAGTGCTTCAAGTTCTTTCAATCTTCACTCAGCAAGGCAATATGATTTTCAACCTAAAACTTAACCTGTCCTTGAACAGTTGTTTGAATCTCTTGCTAGGCTGCCCCACCATTATATGCTACATCTGGTTTTCCTGCACCACCCACTCATTCAACCAGCGCTGTGAAGCACCCAGCAACAGCTGCCTCATTAACTGGCCCCTCTACTGTGGTAGCAGCGGATAAAATCAACACAGACTCCCCTAAATTAGCCCCTAAAACCTACCATGTACCTGAGAAAATCACGGCAGGACTGTCCCAGATCAGAGATGAATTGTACAGAATAGAAGATCAACAAATGGTTTTTATTGATCAGTTGGAGGTAAATGTGTGGTGATTTTTTCTTTGAGTACATTTTACAGTACATGACAACTTCAGTTTGGGATCGACCAGCACTTAAGTATTTATTACAGGAGGCATTCTGACCTACATGTAATGATTAATGTGCTTGACTCTGGGGTGAAACGTCTGGATTTGAGCTCCAGTAGGCGTTATTGCAGGGGTGGGTTGGAGTAGGGTGCGGTGGTGGTGTCCTGCAGAACATTGCAGGATTAAATCCGGTAAGTGACTGAAGCCTGATACTTTACCTTCACCCTCTGTTTGTCTTGGTTTCCTGAATCACTTTGTGCATTCTTTCAAATGATGATACATAGGTTCTCCACAATTTCCTCCCAACTGGCTACAGGTCTGTTGTGGACTGACAGTTCATTCTGACAGGTCACCTCACCTAAAGAGAGTTGCCCTTATTTCTGCCTCCATGATCTGCACCATGTTCTACTTAGCCAGAGCTCTCACGGATATCTTCCTGTTCCTTTGTGGATAACGCAAACTAAATTTCATAAGCATGAATTCAGAAAGAGTACATAGACTTCAGCTCATCAACAGCAGGGTAGTCTCAAAGTTTTGAAGTAGGCAACTTTATTTTTAGTGTAGATGGCTGATTTTGCCATCTTTTTTGTAAAAGGGTCAAGTCTACACAAGCCAAGTGGCCCATCAGGCCGGCACTCATCTCTGGTTTCCATTGCATGAAGCAACTTTTAGTGTTTCTACTCCCCCCTTGGTGGGATGCTTGTCCATTGCGGGTTTACCCCCAGCATTGATATCGTCGGTACCCATTTCTATACCTGGGTGTAGAGAGGCACTGTGAGAGTAAGGTGTTGTGCCCTGGCATGGGCTCAAACCTGGACTGCTTGATCTTTTTGTAAAGAATCACACACTCAGATAAATAGCCAAGCAGAGTATCTGGCTGAGATCATGAAGTAAAGTAGATGTTAATTTTTGTGGTTGGCCAGCTATTTTTGTCAACCCTGATCAGTGGTGCTTGTTCACATATGCCATGTAAAATGTTTTTGTTTTGTGGTTCAGCCAGTTGTTGTTAAATTGTGGGTAATCATAGTATATTTGTTGCAGGTAGAGCCAACTGGTGAAGAGTCACTTTTTCCATTGGATAATGTAAGCTTTGTTAATCAATGGAACAAAAAGTGTTAAATTCATAGTCTATTATTATTATTATTATTATTATTATTATTATTAATTATAATTAATCTAGTAAGTGCATTCTGATAGTTGTTGTCAGTTGATGACAGCACATGAGTCTGCTTTTCCTAAGCAATACTGGGAAAATATAGTTGTACGTATTTTTGTTTTTTGCAGGATGTACTTATTTTAAAGGCAACTGCACAGGTAACTAGGACTGGATCAATCATTAAACAAAACTATGAAACTTTTGTACTCACGATGAACTAATTTTTGTTGTCTTAAACTGAACTGCCACTTGTGTATAGGACCTACATGTATACATACATTTCTTGGCTACTTCTTTTGAGCATTGGTCTGAACAGTAGAAATCATAAATCTTCAGATACAGTACTCTCAGCACTGTTGTTTTTGTAAATGCAGTTAAAAGCAACAATACAGTTCACCATATAGGTTTTACTCTCATCATCATCATCATTGTCGTCATCTTTGTCATCATTGTCGTCATTGTCGTTACAGGCCTTATCGCACCATGGGACACATAAGGCCTTAGGTTTTTCTCGAGGGACCAACATATGAATTGAAAGAAGCATATTTGCATAACTATCTGGAGGGCTGTGTTGTCAGAATTAATAAATTATTTTATTTTATTTTGTTTCCCTGTAAATGTAAGTAAGTAACACCTGGTGTAAATAGGTAATGTACATTGTAGTATCAATGTAGCCATAGCAGAGTACTTTGTTATTGTAATTTATAATTTGTGATACATGTAATTTGCTAAAGATCTGGAGGACAGTGTTACCGACTGTAAAAACTATTTGAAAACTAAATCGAACTGCTATGAATGCTGCTATGTTAGCTTTCAGCTTCTAAGCACAATCATGCAACTTTGGTTTTCTACTTGATGAGTGCTATAACTTAATTTAAAAAACGAACTCAAATCAATCAGACAAAGACTGTGAGGGCCATAGCCAGTCTGAGGCAACCGAGGCACTTACCTCAGTCATTTTTTTTGTTTCTGTAGTTTCTTTTTTGAAGGGTGAGAGTGAAAAAGCTGCTAGATACACTGCACCTGTAGGGAGAGAATTTAACCATGGGCATTGCATTAGTCATAATTTGTTCATGGACATTTCTGGCTACTGCCCTGAAAGCATCTTCTTTCAACAACAACCTGTAACCACCTGTAGTTAGTACATTTTCCTGCTCTTAGCTTTGCCTTTAGTTCTCATTGGGTCGTAATATATCCTAGTTGACACAGATAAAACTTTCCATGTTAAATTAAAAAGTTTTTATTAAATATTTCTGTTTCAGTCTGCCCTTGGTACTCTTCGCCATTGCTTCTCCATCCTTCAAGGGCAGGTAGGTTTTTTGTTTAAGTACATGTAAGTAAACTTGATGCTATCAGTGGTTTAAAATTTACATGTGTACAGTATTATGTTGAATTATTTTATCTAATTTTTGTGCTGTGGAGTTTTGTTAGAAGCATTGCTGTAAGAAGCAATCTCTTGAAGTGAAAGAGTCCAGTTACGATGTCTTAGATTCTTTAAGTCGTAGACTACCTGTACAGGTATTAATTTTGCGAGAGTACTTAAGGTTGAAATTAAATGTTTGCTTTATAAGAGTGTCACAGCATAATTTTGAGGAATGTTTTTTTTAACTATAATTAGTGAAATGTGATTTTAAAATGAATTGACCTCTCTGTTTTTAATCCAGTTGTCAGAACATTTCTTTGTTCCAGGTTTTCTTTTCCAACATAAAAATAATTAATAAGTTTTGACGAGATTTCAGTTTTGCTCACGACAGGTTAAGTTCGAAACAGTTATACTGAAAATGTCAAATTTTCCCTACCTTTTGGCCTGCATGACGTTATTTTTAGTGAAAATGTTGTAGAACATCAGTTTACCATAGTTGATGAATTTCTTTGTAATGTGGTGACGTTTTTAAGAAACTAGTCTACTAGTTAATCACTCTGGAATAAGCGAATATTTGGGTAGCTGATTGCTTTGTTGTTTTTCTTTTGTCTTTATAGGCTGCTGAATATCAAACTGAAGTTCCAGGTATCTGTGTTTGACTTATTGTTCTCAAACTCATTAATAATCCATCAACTCTAAACAAAGGAAATCATGACCGTTACAATGTTTGGATATCTGTTCTTAATTGGCATAGATTTTTACGATTTTATTTCTCCGCTTTCTCCATAAATTTGGTTTCGATTGAGAAGATATATCAAGCAATCAAGACAGTATATGGCCACATTTTCAAACACCTCGAAGTTCGTCAAAATACTCCGCTGCGCGTCGTATTTTCAACTCTCTTCTCAACGTTTGGAAATGTGGTCAAACACGGCCTTTCGTGTTTGTTACAAAATTATAACTTCTTGCTACGTTTGGGAACAGGTGTACAAGATCCCCCACCCCCCTACCCCTGGCAACTCCGCAGCAGAGCAGGATAGACTAGGAATGAACGGAAAAAAGTGAACGAGAATGACTCGGAACGAAAGGCGCATCCCCGTTCCTAGACTATATCATTCACCTCCATTCTCGTCCCCAGAGCCGTTTGTCTCTTTTATCCGGCGGAGCCTTGGCGCAAGGAAAACGTAGCTTTGTAGACTCATGATTCGATTGGCTAGAGTCTTGAAATAATTGATTTTCACTAAATCAACGCTGGTTTCCTTCCCGAAAATGTTCACTGGTTGATCTCTAACTCAAAGCGTTCCATGGGGCACGAATAAACAATCTCTTTTTAATTAATTTCCGTCGGCGCCATGTTAGAATTTGTCTGAATAGTCCAAATTGGCTTATTGTGGTTACATGGTGCGTTTTTTTCCTTTGGTTTAAAATGAGCTTAAATATCGCGACACAGAAATTCTTTAAGGCTGCACTCGTCACGCAATCTTAACTCCCTGCACGGGTGGCAAGCCATGGAACTCCCGCCATCTTCTTTACGCGAGAAAACTTATAAATAGCAACAGTTTGACGCTCCTGGACCACAGCGAGTTACGTACATCGTTATACTAAGAGAAATATTCCATGTTTGTTTTTTTGATTTTTCAAAGTTTCGAATAAATATTTTCTATTTCTCCCTATTACAGCTGACAGGGGTCCTCCTGTTAATACGTTAAACAGCTTAAGCAGTTAAAGTACATTTAACACTTCACAGGTCCCTTCACATCTTTTAGGCAGCACGGTCTAAATGTTTTAGATGTGTTGAGTCCACCACGTTATTTTTGAACCTTGAGATCCATGTGATGGTCATTACAATTATGTTTGAATTTTAACATTGTCTCCCGCTTATTTCATTAACATATCCCTCAGACAACATTGTGTATATTTAAGTTATCTTCGTGTCTTGGTACAAAAACTGGTGGCTTCAGCAACATACCTCGCGGTTACTCGCGGTTTAGTCACGAGTCAGTTACAGTTTTCCTTTTTGAAATTACGACCATCTCAAATAGATATTTAACAAATTTGCTTGAATAAAGTTGTTTACAAGAAATGCCTGTTATTTTTTTTAAATTTTAACTTGGCTCTGCTATTTGGCAAACGTTGCCTGACTGGTATAATGTAGCAATTATTTTGGCGTAAAACAAATTTAGGTCGGAGAGAAATACCTTTGGACTCAATTCTCTGATGGATGACACGTACGTATTTATTTATGTCAGCTCACTGACGTAGTAGGCACAGTGTGAATCATAAATTATTCACCGTATACACTGGCAGAATTAGTTGTATAAATGTGTTGCCACCATGATACACAATTCTCTATTTTTGAGTTTTATTGAAACTGGAAAAAACATGTTGAGATGGAGTCAATCGCTGCCTTAATTTAGTTGACGAGATTCTGCTTAAAAGAAACGGTGAGTTTCTCGATTTCTGCCGACATGCACGGCAAATTTGTGTCCAATTTTCGTCTCATTATGCCCTCCCAGGTGAAAATGTTATTGTGAGAATTCTTTATTACCCTAGAAGCGTGTTGAAAGTGCTCTCGTATTTGATGTCTTTGTCTGTGAATTGCGTCGCATGTGTGTGTAAAATAAATTGTCAAATTTGTTTTCTTTTGTGGTAAAACCCACGGAATCGTCGTGTCTTGGTTAAATACTTAAACGCAAAGGGCAAGCTTGAATAGAATCGTGGTCACAGCGAGAGTAATTATTTTTGCTATTGAATGTTTGCTGTTGAAGGTTTCAGTAGCAAGTTTCAGCGTCGGCTATTTTGTGTGATTAGGGAGAACTTTTCTCGAAGGTAAAAGTTATCCGAGACCTTTATTGTTGCTGGTCCCGAATGACGATTACGAATTGCGCAAACGGAATACGATGTAGTTGTTTCCTGCGCGGGCTGGTGGCTGTTATTTCAATTTACATAACTTTATGCTGAGTACAAAGCAAAACATTACTTAATATGATAAATATGTAAAAATTCGTGTCTATTTTTCTCTCTTTCCAGAGCAAGATTGGCAACAACAGGAAGCAGTAACAGAGTGAGTATGGCACTTGGAAACCTTTTTTTTTACCGTTAAGTTTTTCTTCGTAGCTATCCGGTGTTATAGTCAAGCTATTGTCAATATCATTTACACAAGTTTTCTGGTTGTATCTATTTTCACTAGGGGCACGTGTATGTAGTTGTGTGTTATCTGTGATTGAGAAATAACCGTGTCCACTTCAGTCGTATATATTTTTACGCTTTTCGACTTCCTGGTGTTGTTTTTATCATACTCCATAGCAGTTATTTGTTAGTACGTTTCTCATTTTCGTGTACTTTTCTCAGATTATCTTCGGTTTTGCTTCTCCAACCGCTTTCAGAGGTTCCTCTCTACCTCCGGACCCTCGGGTAGAAATTGCACTCTCTTTAGTTTGGAAAAATTAGCGAGACTGAAGGAAAAATGAACAGGTTAAAATTAGCAGTGAGCTCTCGAATTATACTTTGCTTTAAACCTCAGTGCTCGCTGCAGTAATTATAAAAACGAAACTACTGATCTGATCTCTTAGGAAAAGAAACGTGAGTGCGACAGAAAAAATGAAGTATTTTTCAGTCAGTGTAGAGCTAACAAAACGAACCTTTTGATACACCACAACTCAGCCTGTCTTTGTTTATCCTGATGTACGAAGCCTCCCGATTAAACAAACAATTGTTTTAGAGAAAGAATGACTAAAGGTTTGCTGAAAGCTCCAGTAGAAAAATTTTGAAATTTTTGTAGTCTAACAAACGTCAAAACGGTGGAATACTATAAATTTATTCATTTTAGAACAGGACATTTTTATAACGTTAGGAACACATTTTGATTTTACAAACTAACCGCCCTCGAGTGTCGGAGGTAATTCGCATGTCTTTTAGTTTAACACCACCACGCTAAGCCATTGGTTTAAAAATTTCGCGCCGCTTTGTCATCCAATCAGAAGTGAAACCAGAACCAATCGTGACTCACTCGGACACGCTTTCCCGCGCTTCTCGTCGGCTGCATCTATTTACTTCGAGTTTTGATTGGTTCATTGGATTGCTTGTGTCCTTTGTGATTGGCCAGAGGGACTAACTGGTTTTGTTTTTTCAAACGAATTGTGAAGCGTAGTAATGCGAAACCAAAAAAATTTCGATACTCCGAAAGCGAAGACCGCTCTGAGGGAAATGATACCGGTCGCGATCATGTCCTTCCGCAGGCAATATTTCTTGCACTTTGGATGTTACATTGGTTTAAAAAAAAAGAAGTTATTAACTAAACGGTGCTTGAATACAGTCGATCTCGCAGGCCCTGTTCTAAAGCTTTAGAAAAGTAAAGTATAAATGAAAATATGAAAGAAAATACTTTTCAAATATTACTGAATGTAAAGTTTAAAAAAAAAAAAACAAACCTTCATACACTACAGTAAAAGACGGTAAATCTACACTTAAATCAGAGTTTGACTTGAGACTGCCCTGCTTTCTGTGCTCCTTCACGTGAATAAATTCATACCAAATACGATTCCAACCTCGTACCCAGGATCTCCCTTCTTCCCGCCCAAGAGGGGTGGCAGTAACTTGAGACACTAGGAACGAGTTTGCACTTATACACGGTGGTTGCAATCAAATCTAAAGTTCTTTTTGTGCTTAGCTTCCAAATTTAAAAGACCTCACAAAGCTTTCAACCCACACGGTGGATACAAAGCAAGGACTGTAATTTTTTTTCCACCTACAGCCCAAGATGCTGATGTAGACGACCCGCTAGTTAAACAGTTAATATAAGTGATAACAATGGCTTATTTAAAGGTTAAATCATTTGACAGAATTCAACGTGAGAACAGTAACTACCTTATGAGTCGGCGACGCCTTTTGAGGTAAAGATATGAAATAATTGCTATTCGTTTAATTAATCCTGTTCAACATTAATAGTCCTCGGTTTTGCAGCCCTAAAAGATGGTTACGAAGGCGTTGCGTGACAACCTGAACAACAATAAGCAAGTGGCGCTTTTCGTAGCACTTGAAGAGGCTGAACTTTGTGTTACGGTGGGGTTGCTAGGCACAACGCACGTGCAAACTCTAGTAAGCATGCAAAAGTTAGGAGAGGTTTCGCAGTTTGGAGACTGAGTTCCTGTAACATTTTCCAAAATAATGATAAAATTAAGTGAGGATTTAAATACTAACGGGACCTTGATGAAAATGATATTTGATCCCAGGTGAGCGGCGATATTTGACCTAAATATACCCAATACCGGTATTTTTAAATATATTCTGCCTTCAAAGCCATCTTAAGGGATGTAAACCTCCAGTCAGTGAAAGCCTTGGTTTAATCATGGTTGCCGACGTTATTTTAAATCTGAAGAAGTGTGACATGTTAATCTGTAGTGTTACTCCAGGTGTAAATAGTAGTTTTATCACAGTTTTGTCAAAAAGGCTGAGAGCGAATTTCTAAACTTGAACTTAAAAACTAAAGTAAAATGTAACTCGTAAATTGTGACCGGGATGTTAACCACACGGATTTTTAAAACATTATTTTTTCTTTATTTTATGTTTTCAGCAATTTTACCGCTAACATTTGACAACGGTGTGTCTTCAAATCGCTAGGACATGACGCCCCAAGGAGTTTTTCTTGTTTGGCCAATTAAATTATTATGACACTGGAAAAAATTACAATTTTAAAATATTCATAGCCTTGACGTCATATTTTTGTTCTCGAAGTCTTTGGAATCATTGGGAAAGAACCTCTTGGGATGTAACAAAAAAATGCTGTTGTAATTTGGATCTAATAATGTTTTCGTGTTTTTAGATCTAAAACGTTCAATTAAAATCATCTTGAAAATGTCTTGAATGCCTTCTCGACCAAACGTTATTAAGTTTCAACCCAAAAGTTCTCTTTGTTCATTAATGATTGAAGGGGACGATAAGAAGGCGATATTTGGTTCGATTGCGTCGTTGTAGAGGAATAACACTCTGTAATGAATAAATAATAAAACTTCACGCTTCGGCAATAAGCGATGAATTCGTCAACTCTAGAAGAATCGGCCGATACACACAACATTTACCACAGTGTTATTCTTCGGCTGATTTCAAAAAGGTGGTAAGTAATTATCGTATCGACTGCGAGGGATTGAATAAAAGCCGTATCAAGTAGCTTTGATGTAAAAGACTGACGAAATCACGCTTTCCTCATTGGATGCGATATGTTTATACAACAATAGAATGCGAAGTTTTGTAATTACGGTTAAGAACTCTGTAGGATGTGAAGGGTAATATAAGATATTCAGTTTTACACTGTGTAATGTGGTAATCTTTTCCGCTTTGAAGCTTAAAATCGCAAGGAGAACGGACTACAGGAGAAAGTCGACATTTTGGGTTCCACAAGAATCCTTCTACTCCAAAGTCGCAAAGGAAAGATGTTAAAAATACGGAAATTACCGAGAATTCGACAGTATCATGTTGTGAAAAAGCGAAAGCTGAGATGAAATACAACATCGGTGAGTAGAAAGAATTTAATTCTTGAACTCAGTTTGAATGTGATAGCGTTGTAACACACTCTTACACAATCGTTTAGGAAGTGTTTAATAGTTGAGATGTCTGCTACATTTTGATTCATTCATTTGCATATTTGTATTAATATTGTTTACTCAAACCGTCAACAGAAAATCAATTCTCTACAGTACAGTTGAATTTTGGAAAAAATCACAAAGTATTCTCTATTCTTGACCGCTTTTTTAAATCACGCTGTTTTATTTCATTCCTGTTGGTTCACGTATTGCAACAAACCAATATTTATATTTGATATTTCCTAGCCAGTCAGCTGGTTCTGTCCGGGCCGCTTATTATGATTTGTAGGCCCTTTTTTGGGGCACAAACGTTTTCAATTTTCATCTGTGGAAGAAGCGACTCTCTGTGAGTCATAGAATCCAGTTCTGGTCATGAATGTGGACAAAAAAAGCAGTTAAAATTGAAGCAGAGTTTTTTTTCCGCCAAAGATTTTCAGTTTTCTCTTCTGAAAGAAGTATTTAGCGTGAAATGTCATCGAATGAATCCAGTTCTGGCCAAGGATTTGAATAAAAAGCTGATTAGACTGTTCACAGCCCTCTGTTTTCTCGTATTTTTATTCCACTGTTGAACGCGCGGATCGAATCGCGAGAGAACTGGACGCCAGCACAAAACGGGAGACTTGACGGGGTAGGGGATGGGGACCGAGTGAACAGTCTAAGAGCTGATAAATGTGAAGTAGAGAGTAGAGGAATCTTCGGTTATAAAACGATCCGTCAAGAGGAACGTTATTGACTTCTGTGTCAATTCTAATAGTACGTAGGCTTTTAGCCAGAACAGCAAACTTGATTCTCAATAGTTTAAATGCTATTGTCCTTTTAGGTCACACAGACGAGGTTACTGACGAGGAAGCATACTGTGTAGGAGAAGAGCCTGAGAACCAGTCGGTAGAGGAACACAAAAGCGTTATATTGCATCTCCTCTCTCAGCTCAAGCTGGGAATGGACCTAACTAAGGTACCTAGCGGAGCACTCCTTCAGTGTCACTTTCTTCTCAGAGCAATAACGAAACAATATTTTGGCGGCATGCTGACGTGACAACATTCAAAGACTTTTTATGTTCTCTTTTTATGGTCATTTGAAGGGGCATGAATGTTTAAAACTCCCAAAAACTGTTTTTCATTAATAAAAACCTAAACATAATGGTATGATATGTGTGGCGGAATGTTAGCACTGTTTTACCAAACGTGTAGCTCTCCACAGATGATAGATAGCCGTGTGACTGTCACAGCCCTAACTGTTTAAACAGTGGTTAATGCTATCTACCGGATAAATCGCTATCCAGTATATAAGTTTTACTGTGCTTTCCACTGGATAGTAAGTGATTTATCTGTTGGATAGCGCTATCTACTCAGTTTGAACAACTGGTCAGTAAGCCAATATAGTAGGTGTTGGACTTCTTGGTCGCAGTTGGTGCAGCAAAAAATACATCCTCTCCATCTTGTCTTTACTTATCTGTTGCTTCTCCAGGTTGTCTTACCGACGTTTATTCTGGAGCCTCGGTCGTTGTTGGAGATGTTTGCGGATTTTTTTGCTCACCCTGATCTGTTTGTTAAGTAAGTATCACACATGTGGTCTTTATCTTCTTAATATAATTAACTTCTTAATGTGCGTGTTACCTTTTTCTGTTTAATGTTGTGTTCCATTTTTGACTGTTTGTCCAGCTGAGAGAAGTTCAAATTATTTCATCACCGACAGCTTGTTAGTTTCAGTTGACACGTTTTTATTGCTTGTTCAGAATTCCTGATGGACTCACAGCAGAGGATAGAATCTTAGCTGTTTTAGAATTCTACTTAACTTCTTTCCATGCTGGAAGAAAGGTGAGAGGTTCAAAGTGTTATTGTTGTACCTCTACACTAGTAGGGGACTTCAGATTTTAGTATGACTACGAGATCGAGAATATTATGACTTTTCAATTCTTGTTTGCGGGCTTCACGTTCACATATCACATACCCATCTCATCCTATGAGCTACCATCCCTACCTTAAACCAACATGAAAAGCGAGGGCTCTGAAAACGTCACTGGTTTGAAATTCGAAAATCGTATTCTTCCTATATCTCTTACTCGTAGTCCAATAGAAAGGTCTGCACGGTCTTCGTTGCCCAGAATACATGTTCTGTTTGCACTTTACAGTGAGCCCCCACACACTACGCGAGGGAGGTTTTCACTATGTGACTAAAAAAGAAAGCACTTTCTTTTTTTATTTATTTAACATCAGGGACGCCCTTGATTATTTACGTTTGTAGCCCAAGAAGGTTGTAGCAGCAACCGAAACGTCCTGAAATGATTTTTTAAGCCAGTGGCAACATATTTTTATCGAATGTAAAATCCTATTGTTGTTTTTGAGACGGTAATGGTGATTTTGTTTTCAGGGCGCTCTAGCCAAGAAACCTTACAATCCTATATTAGGAGAGACGTTTCATTGTTCGTGGAAAGTGCCAAGCACGTCAAATCCCAAGCAGACCTCTGCTAACAGCGTTATCGACCACACTACCACTGCTACGGATGACGGCAAAATAACATTCGTCGCAGAACAAGTATCCCATCATCCTCCGAGTGAGTAGGGTGTTCAGACTGAGAGGTTGATAACTTATAGGAGCTAAGAGACCTCACTTAGCCGCCAACACAACACCTTAGATACTCATAAAGTGGCATTTTGAACGACTTTGTTTTGAGTAGGAAACTGGATTGCCAAACTCACTGATTACTTCACGATCGTGACGGTGTTTAGATATCTGATCTTAATTAGAATAGAGTTTTACGATTTTACCTCTCCCTTTTCTCCTTAGTTTTAGTTTTGATTGAGAAGATATATCAAACGTTTAAGACAGTGTTTGACCACATTTCCAAACGCCTTTAATTTCGTCAAAAATACTCCACTACGTGTCGGAATATGTTTGGAAATGTGATCAAACACGATGTTTAAAGTTCAGTTTGATATATTATTTCATTATTGGCATACATTTATGATAGTTTGATTTTTGCGTCGTCAGAACAATTATCAGCAGGCGAACCTCAAAACTTGGTTCTGAGACTTAGGCAAGGAAAACAAAAGTAATTTTTCGCTTATTCCTCAACCTCCATGTGATTTCTTCGGTCTCATTTCGCTAAGAGCCGGCGTCAACTTAGATTTTTAATATATCGAAATTGCTAAGGTTCTGCGAGTTAAGCCGAGTTTAATTTAACTGTGAGTGTTTTTTCTTTATTTCTTCTTTTGTAGTCTCTGGATTCTACGCCGAGTGCCCGAGTAAGAAGCTCTGCTTTAATGCGCACATTTGGACGAAGTCAAAGTTCTACGGCATGTCTATAGGCGTGGTGAATCAGGGAGTAGGTAAGAGGCTGGATCAACAGCTATTTTCTCCGTACAATTTTCAGTACATTGTCAAATGGACAGGTGATAAAAATAACAAACATCATCAACTTGCTATAGATTTGCAGTGCAGAATTGTTTCCATCCAGTCTCTTTTTATCCAAAAACTCTCAAACTTTATAGCTGACAAATACTTGAGAAAAAATCAGTAGTTCGTGGCAAGTCTGACGCGGCGTTTCGTCTCGGCCAAGACACTCTTCAGAGACCGTGGAAATTTGGAAATGCTGTGGAGACTTTCTGATTTAGTTCTCCTGCCCTGTAAAAGATTTACGAATACAATTGTAGTTACCGTCTGGAAAAAAGTATGAAATTTGTCCAAACTGTGGTATCTCGGCCGATTATCGAATTAGTTTCCTTATTATATTGCTAAATGCCTCTAAATATGCAAATAACTTGGGTAAAAAGATTCTACAGGGCAAAAGAGAACCAGGATTTCGGAGAAGAGGTAAAAAGGATGGAAGAGGCACCTCGTTTCAGAATTGGTTACCTACATTAGTGTAGAACTGTTTAAGAATCGTTTTATGTTGTTTCTTGATCTCTCTGCTCCTGCTTGGTGTTCGGGTGTCAGCCTCAGATGTTTGTTGTTGTTGTTGTTGTTGTTGTTGTTGTTGTTGTTGTTGTTGTTAACGTTTTAAGTACACTCAGCTTACCTGCTTATTTGTTGTCTCTGCTTAGGTGTTATTTCTCTGTTAGAGCACAATGAAGATTATGTCATAACGTTTCCTAGCACATACTGCAGGTATGTTGAGTCTGGGATTTCCTTCTTGATAGTAGATCTATTGTTATTCTTAAACTGTAGATTTTTTACACCTAATCGTAACTTTTTGGTACGCTTCGGTGGCTTATCAGGTAGGTCGAGCAATAGTTTGTATTTTGTGAGACGTTGTCGAACCAAAATACCCATGGCGAGACCAAATAAGCCAGATATACCGCGAAGCGTATCGAAAAATGTGCGATTAGGTATTAACTGTACCCAAATTCGGCCACGCGACCATGATACCGCAAGATATCCCGGCTTCTGATTGGCTTATTGCGAATTTGGGTACGGTAATGCACAAAACGCGCGGCGTCTGTGCGATGGCGGCAAGAAAACCTCTTTGTAAACTTTACGTGACGACAGCATGAACAACAAAGTTGCTTTTTCGATTCCTGCTGGCCTCATAGTATGCCGACTCGGACTGCAGAAACTACTTACAAGAATAGATTGGGTTATTTCAAAACATACTAGACAAATATTTATGACATCATGTGATACAACTTTCAGGTCAATTTTAACCTTTCCCTGGGTGGAGTTAGGAGGAAAAGTTCACATCACATGCGCAAAAACTGGTTACAACGCGTCGGTGACGTTTCACACGAAGCCGTTTTATGGCGGGAAACTTCATCGAGTCACGGGTGAGGTGAAGAACACATCTACTGGACGAGTGATCTGTAAAGTGAATGGCGAGTGGAATGGAAAGATAGAGCTCAGTTTCACGAGCCATCAGGTTTGTTTGATCAGTTTCTAATTTCTCTTTGTTTGAGATAAATTTTAGTAGGCAAGTATTGGGAGTCGAGAATCAGATCAACAAGTAGAAATTATTGTCGTTTGAATCAGACGGAGATTCCTTCTCCTCAGTAGCATGCGTCTGACAAACTTATATAAATGTGTACGATAATCTGATGGTGGCTGTGTCATATAGAAATGACAGGAATTTTTGAAGTTGATGGCAACCATACAAATGTCTGCAATCCTTTGAAGCAGTTTGATACGCATTAAAACTGAATTTGGCGATGTTTTCAAATAGGGTGTATTTCTAAATATGACCAGGGCCAAGATCGGCGTATAAATTCTTATACAGTTGGGGCCATGAAAACGATGCTTGAAACTTCTCTGAAAGTGACGTCAACTTCATTCGAATTATGGCAGTATAAACCATGTGTGAATTATTTTCTTTGGCTTGTTTAGGAAGAACCCAGGATCCTGGACACGCAAACACTTCCGGTATGTCGTAAGCGAGTTTGTCCTCAGGCAAGCCAGGGAGAGTTTGAGTCCCGTAGGTTATGGCAGAAAGTTACGCATGCGTTGAAGACTGATGACATTGAGTCGGCCACGTCAGCTAAACACGAGGTGAGAGTAGCGCAGATTGTGGTGACTGTGGACCTAATGATCTCTCAACTGTAACTTTTGGAGAATTTGTTTTTACTTAAATACAGTCCTTTGAACGATTTTCAGGAATAACTGGGTTACAATAGTAACCTTCCGTTGCTGAAGACCATCTATACAAAAACTCCGACTACATCATATAAGAGAGAAAAATAGCTATATTTGCTGGGCCTGACCGTGTAAATTACTCAACGCGATCCTGGTGACTGGCCACAGACTACTTTACTGATCTGTTAACTGAAGGTTTGCCTCCAAGTGATCATAAAAGCCTCGAAGAGGTGACTGAACTTGTTCTTTTTTTCTTCTTTTAGCTCGAAGAAAGACAAAGAAAAGAAGCCAGAGAAAGAAAAGATTCTGGAACAGAGTGGAAAACAAAAGTAAGTTTTTTTCCTCGCTTGTTGAACTTGAAACATTTCAGTAAAATACTGAGGGATTATAGTTTTATAACCCGTTAATGGTACTTCATGAAAACCTTTCCGAACATTAACTGTTGCTTAACCCACAAATCGCGGAAAAACTGATCGCGAACTCGTCTCCGAGGATCTACTGCACCTTTGAAACCTTCTGCTTGGATGTTGCTAAGATACAGGACGTGTATCCGTAGTAACAAGCTGTGATAAACGCTTATTGTTTTTGATTGGGCGAGATAAATCTGAAGTTATTGCTCACCGTTACAAGTAAACCGCCCTTGTGATCGTAACCAACTACTTTTTCAACAGCCCTTAGCTTGATGTGGGTATTTTTTCTGTGTGCGTTTTCACTGCTTGTTTCCTTTTTCAGCTCTTTCATCGTCATGGTGACGGATGGATGTACAACAATCACATGAAACTGTCAGTCAAGCCCAGCGAAGAACAAGGATCCTCTGCATCAACGGAACCGACAGAATGATAACACGCTGGGTGTACAAATGCTCTTGACATTGCAGCTTGATTCGCGCCTTTTATCAAAAGTTTCAACAATGTTCTTTTTGGTGCTACATCACGTTTCTCAAACGCTCTGAGCAGAAAAGAGAATCGAGCAGATTGCCATCCTGTCAATCAATGAGATGACATCTTCACTGTCGGCTAATTAGAGAAAGCCGCTTTGTAGGACGAAAATTTGGCCAACATGGCGACGACATTGTTTTATCGGAAATGCTGGAACTCGATTCTTGATATCGATTGTTTCCGCTTCACTGGGTCACTGGGTTGTTTGTACCGTCTGGAGAACAATATTCATGAAAAGGGCAAAGAAAAACTCGCTTAGAGCATGAAGGGTAAGATGGTTAACTTCCCATATAGGCCTTGCTCCCAAGGTAATTCCTCGTGAAGTTATTTTTAGACACGGTGCCTTAATCTTCCGTGGACAATGTGACACGCGCGTTGCGAGGATTGTTTCGTGGACGATGAAAAAGCAGCATGGGCTGCTCACTGCGAATAAGCCGCGTCACAGGATTGGCTATTTCTAGGCCCTCCCGAGTTTTGGTCTATTTATAACTTGAGAAGGATTACTTTGGAAATGTGGCCTATATGTGGGATTAACTCTCTCACTCTTCATCCTCTTTTGGTTGAACCAAATTGCGTTAAAATGAAAAGCAAGGACGTAAAAACTGCCTTATTTAACACACAAGCTTACATTTTACATGCAAAAACCAGCAGGTATATATTTCGCAATAGCTTATGCACCGCATGTAAGTACACTTATAACTTCACCAAACCTTCTTAGCTAAGCTAAGGCACCGAATATTCTTTTTGTTTTCCAAATGGCCGTCTTGTAATTAAGGTCTCTTGTCTCTTGGGATTCGTTATGTAGGGAGAGGTGTTGCGTGGCAACGCAAGTAACGGCTATATGGAAATCGCGTATCATGGTTATGGAATAAAGCGTTCAAACACACTATTCGAACTTTTTAAAGTCGGCGAGGTTAGGTGTACACAAAAATATTTTTTTAAGCCGAGAAGACTAGTCCTTAATTCGACTGCTTCTCTTCGACAAGAACTGAAAAAAAAGCTTTAAGTTAAAGTGGAATGCGAACGAACTGAACAAATCTATGAGAAATTGTTCTCGATTACCAGCCGCTGTTAAGGAAAGCTACACCGAACTCTCTTCTCGAGAGGATTCGAGAGAGTGGCGAAAATTGAGCCTATTGCAGAAGGCCTCATAAAAAAACCTTGCTGTAATAAGAGTTCCGTTTGGGAATTTCACAGAGTAATAATACGGCAATAAAAAAATCTTACACCTTGATTCCTTGTATGGTATATGGTATGTGGTAAAGCTATCGACATTTTAACAATCTCCTCACAAGACCTAACATTTGTTAAATAGACAAGTGTTGACAGTAAAGATAATCATTTAGCAAGTTAGGTGGCTAATTCGCAGCTATCGTTAAACTAGAATATATGATGAACAGGTGATTTCTCAACACTAACACATCAGTCGATCAGTTAGAAGAAATAATCTTTCGGTCTTGTCATAGTCTTTGTTATCAAGATCGCTTGCAGAAATGAATTATGATCATTAATGATCATTAAAATATTTTCTATCATTTAGGAAAATTATTTTTATCTGGGACTATTTTATTACGCGCAAACGTCTTTTTTAATCTTTGGGAGAGTACATGCATTGTAAAAATCCGTTTCATCGCAAATCGAATTGATTCATTGAAATGGCCATCTTCGCAGACCCAGGGACATTGGTGCGAAGTCAAAGCGATAAAGAACAATGGGCGAAGAAAATTTGGATAAAAACGTCCCTGGGGACTGAGTCCAAACAGCTATGTGAATGTTGGCTTATGATTGGGCAGGAAAAATCTTTTGTATTTTTCTGCAAAGTCGACGGATAGCAGGCGGCACAGTCCGTTTCGTATTTCTAATAAGAAGCCTACGCAAAGCCTCGTTCGTTCGCCATATTTGTCTTGCCTGTTTGGCGAGATTTCGCTTCCCGTTTTCTGTCCAACGTTTTTCTACCGATTTTCTCCTGTCATGCCTACTTTCCCTTAACCTCACTAACTGCACCGGGTCTCCTAGGATAGTAAGTGGCTTGGTTCCAGTCTAGCGTTGCTAGACGTTGTATTGTATTGGGAAGACCCGTCAGATAAACGCAGCTTGAAGTTGATTTCTACAGGCTCCTGTTGATTTCAGTCATCATGCTTGTTTCTAGGATTTTGATATTTTCTCTGTACATCTGGCTTGTGAACAGGCTCTCCAGTGACGAATGGGACGAAAGAGACCCACGCTTCCTCTGTGGTTATTTTTGTCACAACAAAGACGGTTATTACGATTAATATGCGTAAAATGACGTTTACGGCAAATGGCAAAATAGCTTTTGCTGTTCTTTTCCTAGCCTTTTAGAATATTTGTTCGAATAATTGTATGTTTTGTGAATTGGAAACTTAACTTATCAGAAGCAGTCTTTGCCGTTTACCGTAAACGTCCATTCAAAACTTTCTCATGTCCCTAGTTGGCTGATTACTTGGATCTCAGACTCTCCGTGCGATCCGTGTATATGCCTTGCATACAGTGGCTGCTCCCGCAATACAAGCAGCAGTCACTGAAACCGAGTTGTCCTACCGAAACGACAGGATAAAAGTCTTTTTCTTCCGCGGTAGCTCAGGGGCGGATCCAGGATTTTTCTTACGAGGAGGCGGGGACACCGCTAAGGAATAGCGTAACTGACTGGTGAGGTAAACAAATTTTAAATGCGAAAACGAAGAAGGCTTCATCTCGGAGAAGGGCGGGGGTGCGGACCCCCTGCACTCTCCCGCTAAATCCGCCCCTGGAGCTAACTAAAATAAAGACATCGTTAAGTTGCTTTGGCCTCTTGTTATGCTTCACTCGAGAAATCTGGGATTAATTTTACAACGAACAGGTCTATTTTATTCAAAATGGTGCAACTATTATCCTTCCCGGCGGCAGCGATCAAAATGCTAGTTACTGGAGACGCAAAATATTTCGTATTTTTCACTTTTTACAACCTGATATGTTTTTCGTGCGGAATATTCAATGGCTTCGTCAGTGAGAAAAGATGCCCGATTTCAATGCATTTCCTGATGAAACACGGAAGGCTTACCCTAATGAATGCATTAATTGCAGATTACTTTTATGCATCCTGATATGAGGAAAATCAAAGCGGCTGAATCGTTTTGCTTTATAAACGAGATTTATTACTTTCCTCTAGTTTTGAATTCAAACTAAATAATGCAGTGATATCTTCTGCAGTCATATCTTCCATTAGTATATTGATTTTCTATTTGATTATCATGCCAAAAGAAAATATGAAGTTTCAAATAGCCTTTCATTTCTGCTATGTTTGGATCGCCTCAAACTGACATAAACATTCGTCAAACATACTTTGGCACCAATCTTTATGGAGGAAACAACAATTATAAACAACTTATGAAAAGGGGATAAATTTCCAAACGGTAATGACTCCTTTTTATTACCCGACAAGCACAAGCCTTAATTTCCATATAAGGATAAGCCAAATCTAAAGAACATTGAATGGAGGTTATTGCTAAGCGACTATGGTTCAACTTTCCAAATTTGAAGGGTAAATTTGTATTTTTCACGGCTTTTTAGCGTTTTCCCGGCTAAGCGATTTTAAGTGGCACTGTTCAGTTGTTGTCACTGTAAGTAGTTGTTAAGCATGTCTCGGTTCATTTTTTTTAATCGTCAGGCATTTTCTTAGTGTAACTACTTTTCCAGCTAAAAAAAGCTGAGTGTAGGACGGAGCAGGGTGGTAATTAATGAGCATATATTATATTAAAGATACGAGTTTGCAAGTAATTGAGAAGAAGATATGGTAGACGAAGACATATGCGCAAGTTACGGCTAAGCGCTTTTCTTCAAAATGTAAGACCTGCTGTGCGAGAGGGACAGCGAGCGTTGAAAATTGATTTATTGTTTTGTTTGGTCATCTGGAATAGTACCACCCCCAGTTTACCCAGCTGTACACACGAGTGGGATTATTCCTAATTTCTCCATGTCAAATATGTACACTGACTACAAACGCTAAAGTCTCTTTAATTTTACGACTGTAAGCTTTGTTACAGTAAAAATGCATTTAGAAAACTAAAAGATAACTTAATTTCCGATTTTCCAACAGATATCAGCGTGTTCGATTGTTAATAGCTCCAAAACGTCTTTAACAGCAAACATCTTCATGCGAAGGAAAATTGAAACAAAAAAATATGTCTTTGCAATTCCTAGCTGCAAACATAAACATGGAACTGATATTACAATAGATTATTTACCGTTAATACACCTGTGATTTTCATCGAGAAACTGAATATTACCATTTTATACAGAAAAGTTGAGACTTAGGAAAGCGTCTATAATAAACAATTCCCGTTATCAATTTCTAAGAATCGAATGTTTTTTTTTTTTATAGAATGTTTGAACCAATTGAGCTCCATAAACTTTCAAAAAAAATAATAAAGACCAAGAAGTTTTCTTCAACATTGACAAGGTTAGGCAAAAATAAGTTGCCTCCAAATTCGACTTGTTATATTGGCTATTTTATAGCTTGCAACCTCTGGGACGGACGTATCTAGAAAATGTGACTATTTAACAGAGAATAAGGTAGTTTTGGTTGACGCAATGTCTCAAAAAAGCGAATCGTTCAAATGACTTCCTGTTTGGTTCAATATTTGTGGTCTGTATTGAGATTTTAGACCACTCAAAGAACCAATCAGATAAGACTTGTCAGTTTTTGTTACTGATCAGTGTACATGCCGATAGTATTTTTTCTTTTATGAAACCCATGAGAAATGTTTCGTAGGCATCTACCCTAACTAGAGTCGATCCTCAGTCCCGGAGGTCGTCAATATTTCGAAAATGTCTCTACTGTAACCTGCAATTGTGAAAGACAATATCCAATACGTAAATATGGCGTCAGTTCAAAACATATATTTAGCTAAGCCATTGTTTTGCTTGTCCCACATGTAATGCTAACCGAACTTAAATTTCATAACTAAACGCATTGCTTCTCTGGTTATGAATTTGATAAATAGTAGAGCTTTTGGCTTCCGGTCTAAAGTCTTTAAAAAATAAAGTGTGAAAGCTGGAAAAGAAAAATATATGCCAAAAGAAAGTGTGAAAAAAATGTAAAAACGGCAACTTAAAGAACAAATGTGCTAATTTAAAAGAATAGTGAATTGTTTAGGCAACGACTTAAAAATTTAATTATTGAATTGTAGGTCTGTTTTAATCAGCCTATAAAAATGTGTTGCAAATAGAGAGAAACGATTTCGCGTGAAGAACACGAACGGCGTCTGTTAGCCTTGATCGGATGGCAAAAAGTTAAATTGATTCAAATGCATTTCCTTCCTCTGGAAAAAGTTAAAGTAAACAAACTGTTACGCTGCCTGTCTTTTCGCAGTCAGCGGGTTTTGTTGATCCACCTATGTCAATTGTAATAACTAATCATTTCAGGTGTTCGTAAAGTAAACATTAAGGATTTCCGAAGCAGTCAGTTTTTCAGCAGCTTGAATTAGTCACTCGGCTTAAAGGAAGGGCAAAGACGGTTTTTTATCTGGTTCATCCTGGAGGCTATGCTTTAGTCTTGCCTATTAGAATAGAGTTTTACAAATTTGGGCTCTAAAAATGCACAATATCATTACCTGTTTATTTCTGTTTTTGTCTCTAGTGATATTTTGGAATTATGTCTCGGCAGCAGGTAAGGATAACCTGATCCTTTTTTTTTTTTCTAACTTACAGCAACAATCTAAGAAAGAAAACGTTTTGGTCAGTTTCTGGACTGTAATAATTGACATTAAGCAAAAGGGTTTTTCGCGTAAAAGTGCATTGCAAAAGCTTAAAATAGATAGATGTACCACTCTTTTTCGGAAAGACTGAGGTAAGTTTATCGTTTGCTGAAGAAAAACGCTCCGATGTTTTAAAAACTCAGGTTGGTGCCTTAGTCTATTCATCTTCTTAGCAATTCCAGTCGGCATATATGGTCTAAATGATTTAATCACAACGTGAAGAGAATTTTATAAAATACACCTTAGCCTTATTTAGGAGAAATGGATTCGTTCAGGATGTTCCCTGTCAAAAAATGGGCTTTACTTCACCATAAAAGGTTGCTTGACAATAACATATTACATTTGTTGCATAGTTTTCGAGCAGTCTCGATACGAAAGAATTAGTTTAAATTATTTCCTCCTGACTTTATTTCATCTCCTTTACTAGCAAGTTGTGCCATGAAGCTGTTTAACCAGAAGAACACCAAAAAGCATTTTAAATATAAACGTTTAGACGTAGTTAAAAGGTTTTTAACAACCAATCCATAAACAAGAGTTTTATCTTGGAAAAACGGATTGTTCTGTTTTTCTCTGTGTTTTTGTGGCACGAAAGTGGACGGCGGGTGGTCCGAATGGTCCGGTTGGAGTGGTTGTGCACCAGGTATTTGCGCGGGAAATCAGCGTATTCGAACGAGAACTTGCACCAAACCCATACCAAGTGAAGATGGAAAGTATTGTGATGAAGGAGACAGTTCGGAACAAAAGGACTGCATGAGTGAGTATGAATAACAGCATGAGTGAAACTAGATTATTACCTTTTTAGTTTTTATTGTGAAAATAAAATTTTAGTGGCTGAGCTCGAGATTATCCACATATTAAAAATCTACTCTCGTCAGTCAAAAGAAGTGTTGTCAGAGTGGCAAATCCCGAGGAAGCAACTTGGTTCGAAGACCTTGACGAATTTCCGTTAATAATTTTTATACAATAACAAATAAGGGAAAAAGATGCAAAATTTTCGAGTATACCAAAGATTGTCACATCACATGTGCTACATCACATGACACCGTAATGGTGCTTAGCAACGTCTCTGAAAAAACTGCAGGCTCACTTAGGTATTTAGTAATTACTCATCAACACAATGATGTTGCAGTTGACGGCGGTTTCACAGAATGGAGTCAGTGGTCTCTCTGCGAGAACCCGTGCGGGGGATCTGTAGTCAACAGGACCAGGGCTTGTACTAACCCTACACCCACCCCGGACGGGAAGCCATGCTCTGGTGACACGTTTCAAACCAAGCTGGAATGTATTGGGCCGTGTCCAAGTAAGTCTCTGGAAAGCATTGTAGTGAAATCATTCGCCTTCAAATGCGACAGTTTAAGACTAAGGCCCCGTCTACAATACGCCGGAGAATTTTGAAAATGTACCTTTATTTTACGGTTAGGCCTACTGTCCACACTAATCCGTCACGAAAATGGGGCTTTTCGAAAACGCTCTCCAAGCCAGAGGAATTTGAAAACGCTGGCTTTGCTTTTGGATGTTTAATTTTTCTAGTTATCTCCGTTATTTATTTATGTTATTTTAAGATTGATGCCGAAAACCCTTACGTATGTATGTAACAAAAAAGAGAGCGTGAAGGGAAACACTTTGAAAACGGAGCTTTTCGAAAACGATGCATGACGCTACGAAAACTCATGTGATTAACCCCAATCCTCAAGGGCGCACTCAAGCATTTAAACTTTAGGAGTCTTGGACCTCGTAACAAAGCTAATCTGAGATTGATCACAGGCAACCCACACGTGTTAAACTTCTTTGTGTTTCAGCTGGCCCTCTTGACGGCAATTGGGGTTCCTGGACTCCGTGGACACAGTGTTCCCAAACATGTGGAATATCAGGTGGAACCATTTTGAAAAGAACAAGATTGTGCAATCAACCGCCCGCAATGAATGGTGGGAAAAACTGTGTTGGGAACGACACAGAGACGGCGATATCTTGCTTCACACCTTGTCCAGGTTTGACAGTCATTGAAATTAAAATGATTTACGCATGATTTTGTTGCAGGGATCTCGCTTCCCTTTTTTGATTTGTTTATATAACACATTAGAAAATAGCCCAAAGAGAATACGCGCGCTAACTTTTTTTAAGATTTTGTTTCTATAACAAATCAAAATACGAGAATGATTAGCTCTTATTAACCGAGCAGGAGGTCTGTATAGGAGAATCTTGACCGAGGTCGTGGGTGCAGACCGAGGACGGTGAAATCTGTACACAAGACCGAGGTCAAAATTCTCCCATGCAGACCAACTAAGCTAGGTTAATAAGATGCTTATTATATGGCAAACAAGAAAAATTTAATTCGTTTAATGTAACTGGTTTGTACTAGCTGGCATTTTACTTGCGAAAGGCGATGAGCTGAACTTAAATCTGACAAATTTCGCTCGTCCTCGTTACTTTTTTTTTTTTCTCATCAGGCTTTTTAGCACTTCTACTAATATTTTTTGAAGAAAATAGTCAATCCTTTTTTATTTTAGTGTGCAACTTTTTCACCGCAAAATGTAACCGGTCTAGATGCCAGTCTAGATCGCGATCATTATCGATTTCAGCCAATCAAAAGCGTGATTCTGTAGTTCCCAGTCCTAGTGAGACACAGCCATATAATAATTTGACTTATTACATAAAATTCGAAAGAAATATTGTACTAGCACAAACTGTTTACGTAGGCTGCCCCAACCCTCTACCAGTCAAGCATCCAATTACAATCCATAATGGTGGCATCGAAAACCTGGTCTATCGAGAGTTCCGTTCCAAAGTAACGCCTGCAGATGCGTGCTGTAGCATGCGAAACGTCAAGAAAATTTTAGATTGTTATTCCAAACCATGGGTAGTTCATGTGTAATGTTTGTTGCCGCTGTTTGCATTTTATTTCTTGTTAAATTGAAATGGCCAAAGAACATGAGTCGTTATGAGGCTACTATTTACCTAAGCAGACCAATAATGCGTTTTTGACGTGTTATTCGTCTAGGTAGATACGAAAAATACTGACGCGTTTAACGTCAGACGAACTTAGCAATTTTCTACATCTGGAAGACGCGTGAAACAAACCCCATTAAGCGTCTCAGACGTATACGTGTAACATAAGGCAGACGAACTTGTCTGAACTCTTACAACAGACAGCTTTTCTGTGAACGCACCAGTTTTATGTTTGATGTATTTTATGTCTATGCTTTCATGCCTCTCGTATTTACCTAGACAAAATACACATTTGAGAGGTATTATTATTATTATTATTATTATTACTTTAATAGGATTCGTACAAGTATAGGTGCTTAACAATAGGACATAAGTCCCCTACTTGGTCAATACACCCACACCCAACCCCCTAAAAAATATCACGAAAAAACCCTTCCCTGACCCGACTAAACTACAAATCAAATAGTCTAAATAACACAAATACAATCTAAAATATACTAATCAACTTAACAAGTACAGACAAAGAAAATATTAACACGGCGACACTTAGGACAAATTAATTTAAAAGAACGAAAATTGTCACCATCAA
>Ga0126339_10000216_pt1 | contig 27228 bp, 18 predicted proteins | sample OrbTmetagenome_2_FD_92532 | JGI IMG/M metagenome (GOLD analysis project Ga0126339, IMG submission 92532) | Coral microbial communities from Petempiche,Puerto Morelos, Mexico - Orbicella T R C metagenome | ecosystem: Host-associated > Invertebrates > Cnidaria > Coral | place: Petempiche,Puerto...
CTCTCGGTCTTGTTTGTTGGGTGGCGGTGGTTGTTTGTACCATTCTCTTTTTCTTATAAAATTTTCCCCCCCCCCCCCCCCCTCCCTCCGCTGCCAACCTACAAGCAAGAACGGCCTCTGCTTCCTCCAATTCTTGGGTACATCTACATTCACCACCCTTCAATTTGGAAGCTAAGTACTTGCTTTGTGAAACAAACATACTTGCAACTGAGTACAGTTGGAAGTTGCTCGCAGATTTTGTGGCTAAATCAGTCAATTTTTGCTTGCTATCATAGAACTTGGTAGTGGACATACAATGTTTTTCTTATGTTATCTAAATACTAATTAACAAATTCCTTTTAGATTGGCATTCAAGAAGCCACACCCTCCAGACCTTCAGAGAATGGCTCTGCGTACTACACTCCTCCCCCACCCAATGCACCTCCACCTTACTATTCTCAAGAGGCTGGTCACTTCACAGATATCACATCCATGTTCTTGGCCAGTGGAGTTGCCAATGGCAACAAGGTACAAAATGTGATATAATTTCATATGTATAGGAAGTGTTAGTGCTGCACTTTTGTTTTGTTTCAACCTAACGAAACATCATTCCAAAAAATTGGCAAAAGGAATAATAACTAAAAAATACATGTATGATGCTGGGTCTGGATTCAAACGTGGGCCACACTGTTGGGAGGCAAGGGCTCTTACCACTCTGCCACTTCTTTTTGCAAGGGACATTTGAACTGACCTTCTGGCATATTTTGTTTTCCTTTGGCTGTCAAAAACATTGAAACTTTTAGACCAATTGATTGTGTAGTTGCCCTGATTTTTTGTTACAAAATGTGTGGTTGAGTATGCTATTTTATTTTACCACACCACAACAAACTATGATGAGCAAGCTAGCTATGCATGTAACACTGCCTGAGAAATTATGTGTACAGTGTAAACCAAAGGCAAAGTTAAGTTTATCTGCCACAAAACTTAGTGTTAGCAACAACCTCCCACCAAACAAACAGGCCCTTTTGAGTGCATTTTCCTTTTCTTAATTTCAAACTTTTGTCATGTTGTAACTTCAGAAGGTCCCTACATGGCTGTCAGAATTTCAACACAAGTTATGTCATTCTTCATTTTATCACCCTCAACATCATTGTTTCAATGCTGCATCAGATGTTAGAATTTTACCTAAACAGTCCTAGAGCCTTGTTGGTGGAGGTGTGACTGTATACCCAAGTTCTGGTTATTAGTTGATTTTATTAATTAAGTGGTAACTGACCTGTTTTAATTTAACTTTACAGCCACCATATTCATCCTCGAATGGTATGCAAAATAGAGCAATAAATGGTTACCCTAGGATGCTAGCAAGTCAATCACCCATGACTGGAAGGCAAAACGGAGAAGTGAATGGTTTCCCTATGATGTCAGCGAGTCAATCAGTTTCCTAACCAGTGCACATGGCAAATCAAGCTGTAAATACTGGCATATCATAATGCAGTTCACATCAAATCTTTTGTATTTGATTTAATATTAATCATAAGTTAACCATTTGGAACACTTCTGTGTGGTTTTTTTTTTTTTTTCATACAAACATAAAAGACAGTAAAAGCTAAAACTTGTAAAATGTAAAAAAAAATAAGTTTACCTACAAAGTCAACACCACAATGGCCTTAAGATGGTGTCATTTATAACAAACCACCCATTTAGGAAATATAAATTGTACTTACATGTAAGAAATAGAAAAGGTTTTCCATTTTTTTGTTGTTGTTTTTTTTTAAGTTATAACAACACAAGTGGTAGTTTGGTAGAACAAGAAATGGTGCAAGTACACAAGATGCAGTTTTCCACAGCCTTTTCAAGTTCTCCTGATCTTTCACAAGTGTCCCTTTATTTCATTAGGATCATGGTGAAAATGTTTTCTATTTCTTTAAGGAAAACACTGTGAGAAGTCAAGAATGGAAGTCACTCATTCACTTTGATTATTAGAATGTAAATTCTCTTTTCTCCCACCTGGGTGGCACAGGCAACTAACTTTTGCCTTTGGGCGACTGGAAAAACCTACTTTTTCCTTGTAAGCTTGAGTGCTGGGCACCCAGGATTTCATGGTCACAAACCTTTGAAGTGATCATAATTTTTTTTAGACCACAGCATTGGTCAAGTTAAATTATAGAAGTACAGCTCTTAGTGAGTGCTCTCTTACAGAGTGTTTTCTAGGTACATTTTTCAAGATAAGAGTTTCTAGCCTTTATTGTTTGGACACCTGTAAGTATCAAAAAACAAAGTTGATTCACATTTTGTTTGCCATAATTTGTACTGTACACAATGCTTTTCGTAAGCTAAAATATTAATATTATGTGTTAGGCAGCCATGCATCTAAAAATGGTAGTGTTATTTAATTGAACAGTGTTCTCGCATAAGTTATTTCTTATCTCTTGTAAAACATTATGTATCAAGCATGGCATTATATGCTCTTGTTAAAACCCTTTAAAGTTGGCAGTGGATAAAGAGGGAAAATTTCATATTATGGTAATGAACACTCAATGCATTCATGAACAGAAAATAATAATAAATTTCACATTAAACAGTTCTCACATTAATTTTGTCAGAAAACAAATTTCATACTAACCTATGTACATACTATAACTACTGGTAGACTGTAAGTAAATATGAAAGATCTTAAATAAGTGGTAGCTTGGTTGTACATGTAATATGAATTATTTTTTAAGTAAGAGTGGGAACGTTTTCTATATTATTTAGCTCAGAACTGTAATGTAAACAATATGCCGACCTTATAATGCAAATAATTATTATCAATTGTAATCAGCAATATTATTAAGAAGTAAAGAACTTGGTTTAAGTTATGGTGAATCTTAAGATCAGTTCATCAACTGATCACTTTCTATCCTTACTAATTTTATTCCTGTTATGTTTTGATTTTTCTAAGAGCTACTGTACATTAAAGTTTTAAAACAAGTACTGACCCAGTCAAACTTAATGAAAACATAACCCAAGAAACCTGACTTCTTGTGAAGTTATGTTTCAATGTTTCAAACAATCTAAGATTAGACAAGCAGCTTGATTGGCTGAGAGAATGTAAACAGTAAACCAAAATTGTATATTGCAGCCAATAGTTTCTGATTATTCTTGGCCCTCTACATCCCCTGACTTAAATCATGAGATCATGCATAGTTCTTCAAAGATGAGAATACTGGTCAACTGTTTTACATAAAAAAAAGTTTGCTCGCTTTTCTTTTTTAACAATACCTTTCAGTCAAATAATCAACTTGTAGTATCACAACATACATGGCTAGTTTGTTAATTAACAAATTCAACCACCACTTCATACTATACATGTATTGCAGGGGTTTCGTTAATGTTTTCAGCAGGAGAGCAACTGTTTTTCACAGGTAGGCAAAACTATCTGATCTGAACTTCTTTGTAGGAAAAACTTTCCACTAGATGGTCAAACCAGCTTGGAAAAATCATCCTCACAGCTGGTCAATTTGCCCGGTGCCCGGTGACCGGCCCTTAATGAAACTCCTGGTATTGTAGGTTGCTTAGATCAATATCTATGGATTATTGACCAAGTGGGAAATTTGGTCAATAAAGGTTTATTATATGGAAACAGAATACTATTTACCTAATGTTCACACATGCATTGTACATGCGCATTGTTTCATAAGAACTCACTGGATGTATGATGAAATATTAAGAGACATAAACAGTTAACAAGGTGGCTACTTTTCATTGAATATGGCTGTAATAAACATTTTTAGAGGCAAGTATGTTTGTGTGACAAGATGTTATAAGTCATCCCGAGTCCTGGAAGATAAAAAATGCCTGGGCTGATTTGGGTAAAAGCTTTGCACAAATTTTATGAAGTGTCAAAAAAGTTGATTTTATGGAGTGCCTTACCTACCTTTAACACTTTGTGCCCTCCCCCAACACCTTTTATGAACAATTTTTGTCATAAGCAGCACGTATCAACATGAAGATCCATCACTCCGACAACAAAACCTAGCTCCAAATCCCAAATGGCATACATCGATTTGATTTGAGCTTATATGCCATTTAATAATACATATGGTAATTATAAAATAGCTTCTGGGAAATAGAGAAATCATAGCAAATAACTTTTGGCATGGCTCACCTGAATTTCTGCTGTAACAATTTAGCTGGCATTTTGACCCACGGCTGCGGTCTCCAAATGGCGGCCTAGCGATCAATGGAAATCAAGCATATTTAGAACAAGACTTCGCTTTTTTTCTCTCTTAATAAATTTTAGGCGGCGCAAACGTTTTCTTTTTATAAATTAACATCAAATACATTCTTTTGTGCTATTTGTGGCCTCGGTAATGATGTGTAGTCATGCCGAGAAATGAACAATGTCATTTTCTCATTTCTTTCAATTTCAAGTCGCGACGTTTCCCGGTTCCCACTCGAATTTCCCGCCACATTCAAATGTAGAGAATTTGTATGCTGAGTAAAGTAGTCAGCTACTAATTAATGTGAGAAAACTAATTGGAAGGGTCATTTTGATGCGTTTTTGGAAATCATACCGTTTTGAGAAGTTTTAAAATTTCATTACAACCTATTTTCGATTGAAAATGCGACAAAACTCGCCAAAAAGATTGTGGTAACTACGATCGAACGCTGAACTCTCACCACGCGGCTTGGGAACCTCGCTTGTCGTGTCTGTGCGACCGCCATTTTCAACTGAAAACAACAGAATTTGAAAGAAAGCGAAGTGGCTGTCAAGTGGTTGCAGAAATTGTTTCTTCTTCTTTTTAGCAGTCAGCTTCGAAGATAATCAAGGAAATGCCGGTTAAGCAAATATGCTACTCTGACAAGTACTCAGACGATCACTACGAATACAGGTAAGGTTGTTCGATCCTCAATTCATGAGTAGATTGTTCTTCTCAGTTTCGAATTTCGAATAGGGACGCTATATGAGAATAGAGTTGTCATTACAATCTGCTAGAGTTTATTCCCTAGATGTTTTTGTCATCGTTCGTAGTTGATGACAACTTGGATTTGAATACAAAGTAATAAACTCGGGAGCTCTCAGGCCAAACGTCGAACTTCACATGAGACGAACTAAAATGAGCGAATTAAGTTTATGAAAAGTTCGACGTTTGACTTTACTGAGTTAGTCCGACTGAATTTAGATCAACCAACACGTTCTATGATTCTGTCTTCTTTAGAACTTGTGAATAGTCCCAATTAGGAGAGGGTTTCAGCCTAGACACGTTAATAAAGTTGTTGCCACTGTTTTTGTTGTTGTTGTTGTTGTTTAGAAGGCCAGGATAGAAAGTGACTAGCCATATAAGAAAAGCTGTGTAATAAGTATATTTGCAGAATCTGATCTCTCTCAAAAATTCTTGTTGAGTCGTAGTAACAATGTCAAGCACTACAAATTGCGTGGTTGTCTTGCCCTGCCCAGCTGTCAAAAAAGACCTTGGTTCATACGAGGAAGCAACATTGCAAAATTTGCACAAATATAATTGAACAATGCTGAAGCCAGAATTCAGATTGCAAAGAAAATCAGTTTTACCGCTTGCCCTTTTGAGCAAACTGTAACTAGAATGTAGTAGCCACTACCCCTCAAAATACTCACTAAAACAGTAAATTTGGTCTTTTAAAGTTCTTCTTTAATTTGAATTTTCTCGATGGCTTGGATAAGTGAAGGATGGAATCAGCTACCCACACGGTGAAGTTGATCAGCTCCAGGCTATCTGACACAACTTTCTTTGCATGCTAGAATTGCAGAACCTTTTAACAACAAACTACAGCTGACAAAAATTGTACAAGATCACACAGACATACACTTTCTAAGAGGCAAGAAAAAGTCAAAGGTCCTTGTGTCATGCCAGTCTAACAGCACTGATTATATATATGTTTTTGCATTTGTCGCTACTTTTACTTGCTCCAGGCATGTGATTCTTCCCAAAGATTTAGCAGAACTAGTTCCCAGGACCCACTTGATGACAGAAAGTGAGTGGCGTAACCTTGGGGTACAACAGTCTCCAGGCTGGACTCACTATTTGATTCATGAACCTGGTAAGATCTTCTCAAACTCATTAATAGTTCATCAAATTTGAACAAAGGGAATCATGACCATTACTTTGTTTTATGATTTGACGTCTCTCTTCTCTCCTTAGTTTTAGTTTCGATTGGGAAGATATGTCAAACACTCAACACAGTATTTGACCACATTTCCAAACACCTGGAAGTTCGTCAAAAATACTGAGCTACACACTGCATTTTCAACTCTCTTGACTGTTTTTGGAAATGTGGTCAAACACGGTCTTTCGTGTTTGATATATTACTTCAAGGTCAATAAAGAGTTGAGTAAGTCGATAACAGTTAAAAACCCGCTATTTTTTTTAATCGGAGTTGTGATATCAGAGAGCTGCATAGGTCTACAATTTGGACAGCTAATTTTTAGGAGATGGTCTCAGGAGTTTCTATCTGGCCCAGGCACGGGCAAATTGACCAGCTGTGAGGATGATTTTGCCCACCTGATTTGACCATCTAGAGGAAAGTCTTATAAAGAATTTCAGTTCAAAGAGTTTTGTCCGCCTGTGAAAACCAGTTGCTGTCCTACTGATAAACACCTAGATGGTCTTATAATTCCTTTTGTTTCATCTTCACAGAGCCACATGTGTTGTTGTTTAGAAGACCTGCAAGCCAGCATCATTGACACATTGCTTGGCGGTTTTATTTTTGAGATGATTATGTACAGATGAACCAAGAGAAGCATGTGGTGATGGTTCACGCGTGGATTAATACTTGTGAAACCAAATTTGCCAAGAAATTTTACAATGAAGATTATCTTTGTCATTTCCCAGACAGTGGATACATGTGTGCTTAAGCTGTTAGTTTAAGGCTCAAAATACAGATACTCCCTACAGTTTTCAGCAAGTTTTGTTCAACTTAGTTAGGAGAAATTGAATGATTCACTGTTAGGGAACTTCTTTACATGGAACATTATCATTGTCAATAATTCATTTCCCCAGAATCTGCTTTGAACACGAAGTTCATAAGAAATTAGCTTTCAGGCAATTCTTGAAAGACCTTTGACATGCACCAAAAAGGGGATTAAACATTGCAAACATTACAAAACAAGCGCAGTTCAAATATCAAAATAAAGTGCTTTATTGCTTTTATTAAAAAATAACCAGTAATTTTATGATTGAGGATTATCGTAATTATTTCAATCTTTGGACTGATTCCTGTGGTAATTTTCTGGATTGCAAGTCATGTTTGGGTGTCCTGTGGACCGCCATACTTCTCTCAGTGCCGCATTGCTCCAGCTGCATCTCTCTGATTCCTGGAAAACAGAAAAGGACAGTAAAGTTTATTACAGTCCATCAAATATTTTTCTCAGATGCGATTGGTTTAAATACTTCATGTGGTGAAGACAAAGTTAAAAATGGAGTGAGAGTTTTCATTGTTCAAAACTAACAATATAGTAGGTTAGGTTCATTTGACTTCGAAAATAAGCCAGGGTTTCAGGCGTTTTGTAAACTCTTAGCTTTTCCAACCAAATTTCTGCATGAATTTTCGTGCCAAATGGTGGTCATCAGAAAACTTGAGGATGATGTTTGCGAAAATTAAACTTTTGTCGTCTTTCTTTCACTGTTTTATACACTTAAGTGCGAATATATGTATTTGCTGTGAATAGAATTTTTTCTATCTTTGTCCTGGATTGAATTAATTAAGGACTAGAGGAAATGAAGCAAAATGGGAGGCAATTTTTCTCGTTTGCCAGTTGCTCTCTGATTAGAAAAGGAATGTCAGCCCGTCGTTTCCGATGAGTTATCGATTCTTCAACACGATATTCTCTCCTCCAATCACTGGCCTTAAACATTCACCTGACCCTACAAGCAAGCAAGGACACTACTCACATCTAAGCACACTATTCACTTGTGTCCTCAGATCACGCAGTAATGCAGTGCCAGAGAAAAAACGTTGCGTGACAGCTCGAATAGTCACCTGATTGAAACGTATGGTTAACAGTAATGAGAATTTTTAAGTCAGTTTGTAAACGTACCTTGTCACTGCACTGCTGTACGTTGATTACATTCCTTTCCTCTGATAAACGGGGGAGGCCTGGTGGAACTACCAATCAAAAACATAAATTGAGAAGTATATATAAGAACAAATATTACTCAGGAAGTAACCAAAAATAGACCAGGTGGCGGTCGCCCAATATTGGCATGTTTTCTCATTTCTCTAATGTTTCGAGGAAAGTTTAGAAGTATTACTGGATAATTCAATTCCTGGTATTAAAGGCTAAAGAAAGGAATTTTAAGGCCATGCGACTTCAAAATGAATTGACAAGCGTCTATAGTCGATTCAGCCTTCTGCCCTATCAACTGTCTATCACCTTGTGGAAATCTCTACCTCATACTGTCACTGTTATTTATAGACACCAATGGGAGAACCAGTCAGATTTGTGGATGTCCAGCAAATGGGTTTAATTTGAGCAGCGAAAGTAACTTCCTTTTGCCTTGGCTTTGCATTTCTTCTCTTGGTGATTGGTTCAAAAAGGAACGTGCCATTTTCTCAACCAATCAGAAGACGGCGTGACGCGCGCGCACGCGTTTTCCCGCGCTTTGCGCCAGCGGAATTATATGTACAAATGTTTGCTTCGAGTTTTGATTGTTTCACTTGATAAAACCGAGGAGTGGAAATTAACAGACCCTACACTGATACCTACAGTGTTGTGTAATTAGCGAGAGATTTTTTTCGGTGGAATCTCAGACGAGGATGTCCACTTTAGGATAGATGTGATGAAATTTAGCTTGGGAAAAACGAAGTGTTATGTACGAGGAAACTTTCTATCCTGTATTTTTTCACGGTGGAAGGAAAATACGTCAATTCACAGAAATGCGTAGAGAAAATCTTCAGCTATCGATCTATCTATGTTTCGGTTCTTCATGGCTAAAAACCATATTCTTGAGTTGGATCTAACACGGGTTCCTATTGGTTATTTCTTTGGTCACGAGACATAAACCAATTAACAAATTGACGTCAGTTTCTTATGCGTCTGTCCTCTTATTGATGGTAAATTTCGTCATAACATTGTCAAAGTGGTTCCGCAGTAAACTTTTTACAATAACAAGACCCCAAAATGGTCAAATACCGGCAATAAATGAGGGGAAAAGACGCCGTAAACTTGCCGTAAAAAAAAAAAAGATGAGTGAATTTTATTCACAATGACGCGAACATTGTCAATAGCCTTTCTCGCTTTTTGATTGGCTACTTAAAAAAGTTCATAAAATCTCATTGGTTAAAACGTTGACAGTTTGACAACTGAAAGTTGAACTTGAAAGTTTGCATAAATTAAAATTTTATCCGTCTGTACTCTCTGATGATAAAAATGAGCCAATCAGCAACTAAGAAATGGCGCTTCCGCGTGCGATCGATTTGAATTTGGTTGATGTCTCATGACCAAAGAAATAACCAACGCAGTGCGCGACCACCTTTGGAAATGACTGATTTAAAGACAGTTGAAACGTCTAAACCAGTTTGGTATAAAACAAACAAAACTCATTTCCATATGTAAGGTCTTGCGGTGGGACACATACTGAATTGAAGGAAAAACTCAACTTGTAAAAGGCTCATTTAAGCTTTTTTTTTTTTACTCACTGATTCCAAGAGCTGGACGGTCCCTCTCAGGTCGATAAGAATGATGGGATGGCCACTTATTCCCTCCTCCCAAGGTGTACTGGGATGGGTCTCTGTAGCTGAAGCGCGATGTGGACTGGAGACTATAATGGATAGTGGGCGGGCCTTCTGTGAACAAAGACATGATTTACGTAAATATAAAGGATGACTGTTGGTTAGAAGTCTGCGATTAAACACAGGTCTCAAAAAGCTTCAAAAATACTCCGCTGGGCGTCGTATTCTCAACTATATTCTCGGTGTTTGGAAAGGTGATGAAAACCCGGTTTCTCGTGTTTGATTTATTACGTGGCCTTTAGAATTTGAAATTCAAAAATTTTCATTCTACTTTTTTATCTCTTTATAATTTTATGGAGTATAAAAAACTGTTTTTTAAAATAGTCAACTATAAACAGAGACTGCAAAATGTACCACCAATTTCTGATCCTTTTTTAAAACAACGATTCTTAGAACTTAGAATAAATGCTCAATAGATGTGTGAGGAGTACTACGCGAACAGCTACAGTAAGATGCGACACACCTCTTTCTTCGTGTGGTGAAACGTGTGATAAAGGTCCACTTGAGAAATTAGTCAAATCTGTTAAAATTTAATTACTGTTAATTTTTATTGCAAGATGATAGATAAGGCGGTTTTGAAATGGTTAGTGAGTGAGACACCTTGGGCCGGAAAGGTTCCCTGTGGTATCATAAGGCAATTAGGACTTTCTCTTTCCCACCTTTGAATATTAATTTACTGGTAACCACCCCACCCCTCCACAATATTTTGTCAACGTTATGCAGACAAGATGCAGACAACTGGCGGCAACCGTTTTATGGGGAAGTCTTTGCGACTTCATTGTTAATATCTTAGTTCATTAGAATACATATTAATTTGCGTAGAGTCATGTAGAGAAGACATCAGGGCTCCACGCACGACCGTGTATCACGCTTCGCGGTCTGCTCCGCTAACCCGCCTGTTCTGCAGGCTAAGTAACAACAACAACATTCAATAGAAGAGTCAACATTTCGTATAAAATTTTAGTTTTCAGATCGGCGTCACACAAATAGTATTTAATACAGTCGAACCTCCGGTTGCGACAACCTCTCATAAGCGACCACCTCTACTTACCGACTAGTTTTCCAAAATACCAAAAGTTTCCCAGTCAAATCATTATATTTGGAACCTTTTGTAAGCGACCACCTCTCGGAAGCGATTGCGACCACTAACCTCTCGTAAGCGACCGCTTCACAGATATTGGAGTGAAAATTGGATAATGAGGGGTTATGACATCATTGCGTTTCTGGGTAGTACCGGATTTTTTTTTCTCAAAATTGACTTTTTGCATGAATAAAACATTTAACAATTTAAAGAAAATATGCACATACACTGTACTCAATTAGTCTTAAAAGAGACGACCGTAAATGTCACAAAATTACCATATACTAGCGAGGCAAAATTTTGACCCAATATGGTCTCACCCTTACAGGGTGACGTGGTCTAAGTTCTGGTAAAGGACCACCTCACGTATATGCGACCACCTAAGCTTGACATTTTGGGTGGTCGCTTACGGGCGGTTCGACTGTCCATCAGGATTAAATTTGTTGTCACTACTAATCATCGATCATTCCACGCCCTTTCATGTATTCAGAGTTGAAATTGTTGTTGTTTGATCCAAGGCTGCTACGCGTATTCTAAAGAAGCAAATACTGAATGTTTCACCATGCTTTTTTTAAAGCAACTATGATAATTACATCACGCTACAACAAGTAGTAATCAAAGATTATGAGGGTACTTTCGACGCCTTCACTTTTTAAACTTTCATTAGGTGACTTTAAACTCCTGTCTATTGCTAAACTCAACATAAATAAGGTGATTACATCACGCTTCAAAAAGTGAACTCACCCAAATGTCCCACAAGAGTTGGATATCTTGTGCGCGTGTGCCGGAAGTCTGGGTTCCATATAGCGTAGGGCTGAATAAAGAAAATCAGTCATGCTTCATAAGCACAGTTCCAGTCACCTGCGGCTTAAAATAAGGAAGTTGCTCGGCAAAATAAGGAAGCCTTAATCGCCTTTACATTTCTCTGCGGGAAAACGTTGGATGTTCAAAAAACTTAAGCCTTGAGATAGTAGTGAAGCATGCTTTTATATAGAATTCCACAAACCCTCAGTGCTGCTGTGTTGAAAGAAAATCATGCTAAGGGCGGTTTTTACTTGAGCGTGGACAGTAATTCGCAGTTGATTTGGTTTTGTACTAAACTCATGACGGGACGCACGGGGCTTCTACTGTAAGTACCGCAGAGAAATGGTAGGAAATTTTCCTAGCATTCCTTACATACTCTCACTAGGGATCTTCGTCTTGCGGCCAGGCAAGGCGTCATAATCTGTTTCAGTGAAATGTCGATGATATTAACTAAAAAATAAACCAGAAAGGGCCGATGGAATATGAGACAAGCTTTAAAATGAAGTCACGATATTAATAGTGCTTTAAAAGTAAATAGTGCGTTCGAGTCATTCTCGATGCTTTCAAATGATGGCGGACTCTACCGACGCCAATAATCCGGAACAAAACAAGGTCATTATATATCGGATCACGTCTAAACACAGGTGAAGAAAGACTTGGACAGGAAAAAAACGTGAGCGGGCAAAATCGGGGAATGCCAATAAATCAAGTAATCCCGCAATGATGAACGAATTACACAACATGAACCTATAACTATTAGTATTTTATATTTTATATTTGTATTTATGTTAGTGTCCCCAATTAGTTATCTTTAGCTAAATACTCCGACACTCAAATAAAGTTTATGTATGTATGTATGTATGTACCTTCCTCTGCTTCTCCCCCTGAACCAAGTTCAGACCTACGAACTGAACTTAAAGATACCAAAGTGCCTACGAATGGATGTTGAGCGCGACGAGCAGACGTAAATGTCTTGTTTACCCAATGAAAGCCATCACAATAAACTCTGAGCTTGCATCGAGATGCTTATCCGAGGGTAAAGGAGCGTTTGATTAATCAATCTAAAACAGATCTGAAGGAATAAAAACCCAGATGATCTGGAATACTTGTCTGAGTGTGTCGTTGGCAGTGGGAGCCACATGCAGTATTATCATGCTCGGCAATTGAAGTTATTGTGTAGAAAATATCGCACAATTACACAGCCGAAGGGGAAAAAAAGCGCGAGGAGAAACTTAGTACATGGAGCTAAGATAGATTGTCAGTGCTTTAGGTGACTATGCACGGCTACCAATGGCTTGGCCAATCGCTTGAATTGGCCAATGGCTCGTACACGCAACGAATCGTAAAAGTCCGTAAGTAACGACCTCCGAAAGAAGTGAATCCAACCCCATCCCCTGAGAATAGAGGAACTAAGGTTCAAAAGTATAATTATTTTTCCAATCAATAACCTGAATAACGTACGATAAACTTATGACGATTCAACTAGGGAAGGTATAGCTTATTCCAGGAGGCGTCATGAAGCGCCCTGGTAAAACAAACCCCGCAAAATTTTCATCAATTAACAAGAAGGTACTTACAGGACATTTTCTTCAAATTGAAATAACTAAAATTAAGAACTTTGCATCATTTTTAACCCTTTGAATGCCAATTACGCGTATATGCGTAATTAATGGTCGTGCTCTTCGTACCACTTGTGACGTTATGAATTTAAATGTTATCAGATATTCTTGATAAGCAGATAGTAGACTAGGCTAGGCCTTTCCGTACAATGGTCAGGTTTAGATATCGACGACATTCCGACGTCGCAAATCGAAAAAAACGTTATCAGTTTTGGTGCAAAAACGGTGGTAAAATGGTCCACTACGCCTCTGATTGATCAAGGTCCATTTCTAGGCTTCGCCCGTAATTAACATCCAACTTTTCAATGCAGCCAGAAAAGTTGGAGACGCGCCACACTCGCGTTTTAGGTGCGGGAATCCCAACCAATGCTCACCTAACTTTTTAAAGATGCTACTTTTAGCCCTCCCCCAAATCTGCACACGTGTATTTCACTTGTGGAAGTCTATCGATTTGGACAGTGCTTGGGTGACAGATTCTCGCCCATATCAACTTTCTTTTCTCTAGTAAGTTCTCGCACGTTTAGAGATGCGCCCCACTCGCGGTTTTGGTTTCGGGATCTCAAACTATGCTTACTGGACTTTTTAAAGATGCTAGATTTGGCCCTTTCTCAAATCTACACACGTGTATTTCACTTGTGGTACTCTGTCGCTTTGGACAATGCTTGGGTTGGAGATTCTCGCTCATTTATATTTGTTTCTCTCGCGTGTTTTCGCGCGTTTAGAGATGCGCTACATTCGCAATTTCGGTGTCGGCATCTCAAACTATGCTTACTGGACTTTTTCAAGATGGTAGATTTGGCCCTTTCTCAGATCTACACACGTGTATTTTACTTGTAGAAGTCTATCGATTTTGGACAGTGTTTGGGTCGAAGATTTTTCTTGCCCATTTCAACTTTCTTTTCTCTCGTAAGTTCTCGCGCATTTAGAGATGCGCCACACTTGCGTTTTAGGTGCGGGGATCCCAACCAATGCTTACCTAACTTTTTAAAGATGCTACTTTTAGCCCTCCCACAAATCTACACACGTGTATTTTACTTGGGGTAGTCTATCGATTTGGACAGTGCTTGGGTGAGAGATTCTGGCCCATATCAACTTTCTTTTCTCTGGTAAGTTGTCGCGCGTTTAGAGATGCGCCCCACTCGCGGTTTTGGTGTTGGCATCTCAAACTATGCTTACTGGAATTTTTTAAGATAGTAGATTGAGGCCTTGCTCAAATCTGCACACGTGTATTTTACGTGCAGAAGTCTATCGATTTTGGACAGTGTTTGGCTCGGAGATTCTGGCCCATATCAACTTTCTTTTCTCTCGCAAGTTCTCGCGCGTTTAGAGATGCGCCACACTCGCGGTTTAGGTGTAGGGATCCTAATTAATGCTTACCTCACGTTTTAAAGGTGCTACTTCTACCCCTTCCGTAAATCTACCCACGCGTATTTTACTTCTGGAAAACTATCGATTTGGACAGTGCTTGGGAGACAGATTCTCGCCCCTATCAACTTTCTTTTCTCTCGCATGTTCTCGCGCGTTTAGAGATAAGCCACACTCGCGGCTTTGGTGCAGGGATCCTAACCAATACATACCTCACTTTTTAAAGATGCTACTTTTAGCCCTGCCGTAAATCTACACACGTGTATTTCACTTGTGGAAGTCTATGGATTTGGACAGTGCTCAAAGTCGCCGAGACCGGGCTACGCGCAGCGTGATTTTGACCAGCTTTAAGTCGATTTCCGTGAACTTGGGCGATATTTTCGAGTCCCAGGGACTCTAAACTAATTCGAGAAGACTTTGCTTTTCAGTGAATTGGAAAAAGGAAAATTTTTTGAACGCTTAGTAATGAGCAGTCTGGCTGAAATATAGCTACTTAGTGTGTAGAAAGTCGCTGAGACTGGGCTACGCACATCGTTATTTTAACAAACTTTACATCGAGTTTTAGGATTTTGGGCGATATTTCCGAGTCCCAGGAACTCTAGACTAATTCGAGAAGACTGTGCTTATCAGTGAATTAGACAGAGGAAAAATTTTTGAACGCTTGGTTATGAGCAGTCTGGCTGAAATATAGCTACTTAGTGTCTAGAAAGTCGCCGAGGCTGGGCTACGCGCATTGTTATTTTAACAAACTTTAAATCGATTTTTAGGATTTTGGGCGATATTTCCGAGTCCCAGGGACTCTAGACTAATTCGAGAAGACTTTGCTTGTCAATAAATTGGACAGAGGAAAAATTTTTGAACATTGGTTATGAGCAGTCTGGCCGAAATATAGCCACTTAGTGACTAGAAAGTCGTCGAGCCCGGGCAACGCGCAGCGTAATTTTGACCAGCTTTGGGTCGATTTCCAGAAACCCAGGCAATATTTCCAAGTCCCAAGGACTTTAAACTGATTCGAGAAAACACGCGAGTGAAAAAAAGATATAAATGGGCGAGAATCTTTAACCCAGGCATTCTCCAAAGCGACAGACTTCCAAAAGTGAAATACACGTGTGTAGATTTGAGAAAGGGTCAAATCTAGCATCTTTAAAAAGTCCAGTAAACATAGCTTAAGATCCCGACACCAAAACCGCGAGTGTGGCGCATCTCTAAACGCGCGACAACTTACGAGAGAAAAGAAAGTTGATATCGGCGGGAATCCAAGCACTGTCCAAAGCAACAGACTTCCACAAGTGAAATACACGTGTGCAGATTTGGGGGAGGGCTAAAAGTAGCATCTTTAAAAACTTAGGTAAGCATTGGTTGGGATCCCCGCTCCTAAAACACGAATGTGGCGCATCCCTAAACGCGCGACAACTTACGACAGAAAGGTAGGTTCATATGGGCGAGAATCTCCAATCCAAACACTGTCCAAATCGATAGACTTCCCCAAGTCAAATACACGTGTGTAGATTTGAGAAAGGCCCAAATCTAGCATCTTTAAAAAGTTAGGTAAGCGATGGTTGAGATCCCCGCAACTAAGACGCAAGCGGGGCGAATCTCAAAACGCGCGAGAACTTACTAGAGGAAAGAAAGTTGATATGGGGGAGAATCTCCAACCCAAACACTGTCCAAATCGATAGACTTCCACAAGTGAAATACACGTGTGTAGATTTGAGACAGGGCCAAATGTAGCATCTTTAAAAAGTCCAGAAAGCATAGTTTGAGATCACGACACCAAAATTGCGAATGTGTCGCATCTCTAAACACGCGAAAACACGCAAGAGAAAAAATATAAATGAGCGAGTATCTCCATCCCAAGCATTGTCCAAAGCGACAGACTTCCACAAGTGAAATATACGTGTGTAGATTTGAGGGAGGGCCAAATGTAGCATTTATAAAGAACCCCGTAAGCATACTTTGGGATCCCCACACCGAAAACGCGAGTGTGGCGCATCTCTAAACGGGCGAGAACTTTCGAGAGAAAAGAAATTTGATATGGGCGAGAATCTCTTAGCCAAGCACTGTCCAAATCGAAAGACTCTCACAAGTAAACAATACCCATCTGTAAATTTAAGAGAGGGCCAAAACTAGCATCTTTAAAAAGTCCCGTGAGCATAGTTTAAGATCCCGACACCAAAAGTTCGAGTGTGCCGCATAGCTAAACGCGCGAGAAAAGACAAGGGAAAAGTAAATTGACATCGTTAAAAATATCCACCCAGGCACTTTTCAAATCGATAGACTTCCACAAGTGAAATAGACGTTGGAGATTCGGAAAAGAGCTATAGTTAGTATCTTTAAAAAGCGAGGTAAGCAAAGTTTGGGATCCCCACATCTAAAAGCGACTGTGCCGCCTCGCTTAACATGCGAGAACACGCGAGAGAAAAGAGAGAAAAGAAAATTTACATGGGAAAGAATATCTAACCCAAGCACTGTCCTATTCGCTAGACTTCCACAAGTGAAATACACTTGTGTAGATTTGGGGGAGGGCTAAAACTAGCATTTTTAAAAAGTTATGTAAGCATTGGTGGGACCCCTGCACCTAAAACTCGAGTGTGACGCATCTCTAAACGTGCGAAAACTTACGAGAGAAAAGACAGTTGATATGTGCGAGAATCTCTTACCCAAGTACTATCCAAATCGAAAAACTTTCACAAGTGAAATACACGTGTGTAGATTTGAGGTAGGGCTAAAAGTAGCATCTTTAAAAAGTTAGGAAAGCATTGGTTAGGATCCCCGCCCCTAAAACGCAAGTGTGGCGCATCTCTAAACGCACGAGAATTTACAAGAGAATAGAAAGTTGATATGGGCGAGAATCTCCCTTCCAAACATTGCGCAAATCGATAGTTTTCCACAAGTGAAATACACGTGTGTAGATTTGGGGCAGGGGTAAAAGTAGCATGTTGAAATAGTTAGGTAAGCAGTGGTTGGGATCCTCGCACCTAAAACGCGAGTGTGGCGCATCTCTAAACTAGCGAGAATATACGAGAGTAAAGAAAGTTTATATGGGCGAGAATCTCTTACCCAAGCACTGTCCAAATCGATAGTTTTCCACAAGTGAAATACACGTGTGTAGATTTGGGAGAGGGCTAAAAGTAGCAGGTTTAAAAAGTTAGGTAGGCACTGGTTGGGATCCCTTCACCTAAAATGCGAGTGTGGAGCATCTCTAAACGCGCGAGAACTTATGAGAGAAAAGAAAGTTGATTTGGCCGAGAATCTCCAACCTAAGCACTCTCCAAATCCATAGACTTCCATAAGTGAATTACGTTTGTGTGGAGTTGGTGGAGGGCCAAAACTAGCATTTTTAAAGAGCCCTGTAAGTATAGTTTGGGATCTCCACACCCAAAACGCGAGTGTGCCAAATCGTTAAACGCGCGAAAACACGCGAGAAAAAAGAAAATATAAATGGGCGAGAATCTTTGACCCAGGCATTGTCCAAAGCGACAGACTTCCACAAGTGAAATACACGTGTGTAGATTTGAGAAAGGGCCAAATGTAGCATCTTTAAAAAGTCCAGTAAGCATGGTTTGAGGTCACGAAACCAAAATCGCGAATGTGGCGCATTTCTAAAGGCACGAAAACAAGAGAGACAAAAACAAATATAAATGGGTGAGAATCTCCATCCTAAATATTGTCCAAAGCGACAGACTTCAACAAGTGAAATACACGTGTATAGATTTGAGGGAGGGCTAAAAGTAGCATCTTTTAAAAGTTAGGTAAGCATTTGTTGGGATCCCTGCACCTTAAACGCTAGTGTGGCACATCTCTAAACGCGCGAGAATTTACGAGAGAAAAGAAAGTTGATATGGGCGAGAATGTTTAACCCAAACACTCTGGAAATCGATAGTTTTTTACAAGTGAAATACACGTGTGTAGATTTGGGGAAGGGCTAAAAGTAGCATTTTTAAAAACTTAGGTAAGCACTGGTTGGGACCGTGAAACTAAAACGCGAGTGTGGCGCATCTCTAAAAGTGCGAGAACTTACGAGAGAAAAGAAAGTTGATATGGGCGAGAATCTTTTACCCAAGCACTGTCCAAATCGATAGACTTCCACTAGTGAAATGCACGTGTGTAGATTTGGAGGAGGGCTAAAAGTAGCATCTTTAAAAAGTTAGGTAAGCATTGTTTGGCATCCCTGCACCTAAAATGCGAGTGTGGCGCATCTCTAAACGCACGAGAACTTAGGAGAGCAAAGAAAGTTGATAGGGGCGAGAATATCTCACCCAAACACTATCCAAATCAATAGACTTTTCCAAGTGAAATACACGTGTGTAGATTTGGGGGAGGGCTAAAAGTAGCATCTTTAAAAAGTTAGGGAAGTATTGCTTGGTATCCCCGCCCGTAAAACGCGACTGTGGCGAATCTCTTAACGCGCGAGATTTTACAAGAGAATAGAAAGTTGATATGGGCGAGAATCTCCAACCCAAACACTGTGCAGATCGATAGTTTTCCACACGTAAAATACACGTGTGTAGATTTGGGGGAGGGCTAAAAGTAGCATCTTTAAAAAGTTAGGTAAGCATTGGTTTGGATCCCTGCACCTAAAACGCTGGTGTGGCGCATCTCTAAACGAGCGAGAACTTAGTAGAGAAAAGAAAGTTGATATGGACGAGAATCTCTCACCCCATGAGGGGACGGAATTGACTTCTACTGTAAGTATTTCTGCCTGGGTTTTTTGTTTAATGCTATGAGAACAGGGCAATATTTCTCTAAGGCTGTGGGTGTAATTCGTAAAAACACTGAGTTCTTATAAATCGTTTAGAAATTCTTCGTTCCGGTTGAATTTATGTTGCTGGCCCATTAGCCTGCGAACGCAGACGTATTTCCGGGTGTCACTTGGTTCCGCCGAAAAATAACGTCTGCGAACCCGAGCCAGGAAACGATTTCTGCGACGTAGGAATTTTAAGCCAATCACAGTTTAGCTCAAGTAGCCCCAGAACTACTGCGTGAGGTTTCTGCTGTGAGGAGCACTCGAGTTTCATTCTATCATGGAATCTGATTGGCCAAGGAGAAACAAAAGTCATTACGTCACAGAAATCGTTTCCTGGCTCGGGGTCGCAGACGTTATTTTCGGCGGAACTAAGTGACAGTCGGAAATATGTCTGCGTTCGCAGGCTACTGGCACATGGGTGGGCACTTTATATGTAGACCGTGATGTAAGATACATTAAACTATTTTTACTGTTCATGATGCACTGCTACGTTAGTCTGCTTTATAAATATTTAATTGCTTTGGTCGAGTTTTCAATTTCAATGCGAAGTTGTTAATTTTAGTAATTTCAATTTGAAGAAAAGGTCATGTTAGTACCTTCTTGATGAAATTTTTTTTTTTACCAGGGCGCTTCATGACGTCTCCTGGAATAAGGTATACCTTCCCTAGTTGAATCGTCATCAGTTTATCGTACGCTAATCACTGAGGTTATTGATTGGAAAAATATTATACTTTTGAGCCTTAGTTCCTCTATTTTCAGGGGATGGGGGGTGGGCTCACTTCTTTCGGAGGTCGTTAGTTACGGACTGTTACGATTCGTTGCGTGTACGAGCCATTGGCCAAGCGATTGGCCAAGCCATTGGTAGCCGTGCATGGTCACTTAAAGCACTGACAATCTATCTTAGCTCCATGTACTAAGTTTCTCCTCGCGCTTGTTTTTTTTTTTGCCTTCAGCTGTGCAATTGTGCGATATTTTCTACACAATAACTTCAACTGGCGAGCATGATAACATTACACGTGGCTCCCACTGCGAACGACAAACTCAGACAAGTATTCCAGATCATCTGGGTTTTTATTCCTTAAGATCTGTTTTAGATTGATTAATCAAACGCTCCTTTACGCCCGGACAAAAATCTCGATGCAAGCTCAGAGTTTATTGTGATGGCTTTCATTGGGTAAACAAGACATTTACGTCTGCTCGCCGCGCTCAGCATCCATTCGTAGGCACTTTGGTATCTTTAAGTTCAGTTCGTAGACTTGAACTTGGTTCAGGGGGGGAAGCAGAGGAAGGTTCATGTTGTGTAATTCGTTCATCATTGCGGGATTACTTGATTTATCGGCATTCCCCGGTTTTCTCCGCTCACGTTTTTTTGCTGCCCAAGTCTTTCTTCGCGTGTGTTTAGACGTGATCCGATATACAATGACCTTGTTTTGTTCCAGATTATTGGCGTCGGTGGAGTCTGCCCTCATTTGGAAGTATCGGGAATGACTCGAACGCACTATTTACTTTTAAAGCACTATTAATATTGTGACTTCATTTTAAAGCTTGTCTCATATTCCATCGGCCCTTTCTGGTTTATTTTTTATTTAATATCATCGACATTTCACTGAAACGCCTTGACGCCTTGACGCCTTGCCTGGCCGCAAGACGACGAACCCTAGTGAGAGTTTGTAAGGAATGCTAGGAAAATTTCCTACCATTTCTCTGCGGTACTTACAGTAGAAACCCCGTGCGTTCTGTCATGTGGTAAGTTATTGCCTTAAAAAACTTGTTCACTATGTCATCCAGTTAGGAGTAAAACCCAAAGTAAACGTGACTTGCTCGCACGCGTTTCCTGCCCTTTACGTCGACTTGGACTACATGTGTTTTCCTTGAGTTTTGATTGGTTCAGTGGATTGTCTGTGTAGTTTGTGATTGACCAGAGTTATAAATTTAGTTTAGGCTTTACACACTCAATTGAAACTTTTTTTTCTGTCTTGCTACGAGGATCTACTTAGCGCTCTCTTCTGATTGTGATGTCGTAATAACGGTAATTTTGAGCACGCGCTCACAGGGGGTAATTTCTTAAAACGCTAGATACCACATTAAGTTATTTAAAGTTGTTATTTTACATAATTTTACATGAAGCAATTATTCGTCGTGACAGTGAGAATAAATGATGGTCTTTGACAGAAATTAAAACATATTTGAGATTTTTAAAAATATTCATAATTGGATGAGATATCTTGGACGGTCTCAGAAATGTGGTTCCGGGACAACTAAATTTGATCGCCGTTTTTCATGCTGAACTGTTGTCAGCGTCGATGATAATTTGCACATGTATACATTGCGGACCTAGTTACTTTCTTGTTTAAGGCAGTTCTTAAAAGATGTTAAAATCCTCCCGACACATGGTACCTTGCCATACTAGGAGCCAATTAGCATTACTATTTTTTCGTTATCTTTTCAAACGACAGCCAAGTTTATAACAACAGTTATGCTCAGTGGGTTAAACTTTGTGTCATACCTTAGCACTGGAATGGAGCGGGCTCTGGTAAACTAACCCCAGTGGCTGCGGGTTGTGGCGACGAGTAGGCGACAGAACACGTGCCTGTAGATCACGTGGTTTTGTTTGCACGTGACCATGGTGTATAAGCGTGGTTGTCTTGCGTCGCCTGTTTGCAAGCAAAGCGACGGGAACCATTTCAAGAGCAAAGCTGCTCTTTCGCCGTTGATTTGCGCGTGGTAATTGTATTCGTCACCAAACAATGCTGTTGGTTGCGTTACATTAATTAGTGTTAACATCATGGCATTGCTTACTTTAAAGAGATGCCCGCGCTGGGGTTAAAAATGTTTGCTTGAATTACGCATTTTCCGCGTGTAAAATAGGCGATCTTTAGCTAGCCCTTAGCGATTGTAAATTATGGGTGCGAAAGGAACCGATGAATCCGTGACCAGAGTGGATTCATCGGTTTCTTTGATATACCATGATCAGTGATATTGGATCACTGATTCAGATCCAGATCCAGATCACTCCAATAAGTTAATTAAGAATTAATATGAAAAGTTCAGAAAAAAATATCCTGAACGAGCAACGCGCTGGTTAGACTTTCTAAAAGTCCTTTCCAATAATTCTTCCTTGGCCTTTTTCGCCGTTTCCTTGGCCTGTTGGTTCACAGGTTCACAGTCAAATTTTGAGCTTGGGCCTGTGGTTGGTTTCGCGACTTGCATCGCTCACGGCCAAGCTACATCCTTCAAACTTGGTGAAGAAAATCTTCTAGTATTTTAACGTTGCCATTCACAAATTGTGTAAAATTCAACTTTGGAAAAAAGGTATTTCCCATCGGATTCCCATACAAACACTGTAATTTGTAATTGCCTACCCGTCAAGATGGCGTCGAAAACCGTGTTAAGGTCTATTTTCGGAAAGGGTGGGGATGGAGTTGGTTCGCTACTTTCGGGGGGGAAGGGGTCGCTGCTTTCAGGGGGGAAGGCGTCGCTACTTTCGGTATTTATTAGCGGCCACAATTTTTTGACGTTACTTTCGGGGGTCATAGATGAACGTTTATGTCATGCCTACATATCACTTGTCGAATGTCAACAATTTTTTCAGGTTGGCTTTAGTGCAAAAATTTCTTCACAAGTCCTATTTGCTCTCATATTCAACTTATAGCAAGTCTCCAAAATATTATCAACAAGCCTGTAATATATGCGTGCAGCGACTGCACTTAAATTTCACAGGTGCGTTGAACTGGGTTACACTGGGGGTAGTTGCCAGAAGTGTCCAAGTACCTGTTGGATAAGCAACAAAACTTGGCAGTGCAGGTGGAATGGAATACTACCATACTGATTGAGGCCAAGTAAAATGACCGGAATCTTGCAAACAGTAAACGTACATTGAAGCAAAACGGTAGTGACGGATCCAGATTTCTTTCTTCGCATTGTATAATTGCTTGTGGAATCCCGGCTGGCTTCACTTTTCTACTTTTTTTAAATAAAGAGCAACTTATTAAAAAAGATCCCATATTTGTTATTTTATAGACTGCAAAACAGTCGTTTTCGGACGTTTTCGGGAGGCGCGAAGCGCCGTAAGCGCGCCCACACGCCCGTAGGGCGTTTGAGTCGAGAAAACGTCTCTCTCCATTCTCCCTCGCCGTTTTACACTCGCTCCAGACCTTTCGTTCGAATATTGACCGTCTCTCGCGTTCTCAAAAAATACGACTGTTTTGCAGTCTAGTTATTTTAGTGCTTACTGGAATTTCAGGTCAAAAGGCCCTTTGCATAAATAGCGCCTACATTTGAATAACAATACTTTATGAATCCTTAGCCTCGTACGCATGTTTCCAGACAAAGAATTTTTCACATGAATGTGAGGCTAAAATGTATAAGTATTATTAACAAAATTTAGGTGCCATTTATAGAGCGTTTTCACTGTCACGCAATAAAAAATAGAAATCAAAAACCATTCAGTGCATAAAGTCAAGAAATTGTGATATTTTAGAAGTTAAATAAAGAAGACAGTTCTTCAAGTTTAAGGTGTGTGCGTTGTCCCAAATAAGTTGACTTATTCGTTGAAATGTTCCGCGCAAATATACAGAGCCTAGCACTGAGCCGCCATGTTGGTGCTCCTCTTTGGTACACCAATATGGCGGCCGGAAAGTAGCGTTATCATCTGGACCTTACTTTGGCTATCTAGGACACTGATTAACTACACTGAACAAACAAACATTTACATAAGCACTTTCCAAATACTATAGAGTCTTAAATGGCTAAAACTCACGAGATAAATACACATTTTTTGACAAACGCGATCGTAGCTTTGTTTCACGCACCGCCAAAACTGAGAAATTTAAAATGCGCTGGTTTCCAAAGGAAGGGCGCTATTAAGCTGGAAAGTTGTAAACAGATATAACTTTAGTACTTATAATGCCTGATGAGGATAAAGACTTTGGTGGCTCTTTAGAATTTGATGACGTCACGTGAAAACGCTCTGTAATGTCTTCTCGTTTACATTAATTTGAAGTGGTTTGGAGGAATATCAAAACCGTAAAAGACTACGATCATTGCTGGCAACAAAATAAGACCATGCTAACCTGGGTCTTGTAATAAATGAGTTAAATTCAAAATACGTCGACCAGCAAACGTGTCAAGTTTACTTTTCACGCCAACGTTTGTAACTTGATACTTTTGTTCTCCTGGTAAAGGTATACAACACGACACCCTTATTTTCTCGAAAACATAGGGGCGTTGTGCTTTCTCTTCGTCGCTGGAGATGAATGGCATAAAATTAAATATCTGGTGAAAAAAAGAAGAACGTTTTTTTTTTTTTTTTTTCAAAACGCTATCATCATTAACAAAAACAAAACAAAAACTAATCAATTGTCAGATAGTCACGTCTGACACGTCTAGTCACGGAATAGCTGCAGTCCAAACTATTTTCAACGATTGATTCTGGAAAGCTGGTGCGCTAACTTGGAGCAAACGCCTCTTAACAGATGTCAACAACTACCGGCATCTTACAAACGACTTTATCCGCGATGTAAATGAAACGAACAAACGGACTTCTAACACACCAACTTAATTTGACTAACTATATAGACAGACCTCAAACAGACAGATTTGATTCTATTTAACAATAGACGGATCGAAACCAACCAATGGCTGATAACAAACTTTACACGAGTCTCACAGCCAGTACCATCATGGCTAAATTGACCAATCACATTAAACGGACCAGACTTATAACACCATCGACTGGCAAAAACTATTAACTTGACTCTAAAGATGACTTCTACCCAGGTTGTCGAAACGTCAGTCACCAACAACAGTTCTTTTCAGAACTACCCTCACTCGGACGATCGACGATCACACAATACGAACTAAAGAACGTTTTGTAAGCTACACCTACGGTGAAACAAATTCAAACCTTTTTGGATTAACCTCATCATATCCGTTAAGAGTCCAGTGAGTGCCGCTACCCCTTGCACGCCTTGCGTGCCTATGTTATGATTGACCGCTTGTCACGCAATCGCTTTTCAGCGGTCATCTTCCACTGTTTGTTTTCGTCTAATAAGTGATAACATGCTTTAACATGTCATTTTATAACTTAGTAAGTGTTTTTTGCGGTCATATTCTAAATTGGGGATTATTCTGGGCCATATTCTTTCTTTACATGTAACATAATTTTTAAACATCTTTCATTGTCTTCACCTGCTCCAGCGCGAGATTTTAGCATCACATAACAACACGAAAAACTGTGATGAAAATATTTTCTAAGAACTAGTGAACAAGAATCTTGTAGCAAATTAAAGAATGTCAAAGTTTCCTACACGTGCTCAAATGAAGAACAATCGGCGAATAAAAGCAATGCGTCATTTTCGTGACTGGTCGTTTGTTTACTTTTCTTGTCGTTTGGTAACTAGTAAACTACACAATGTAATACACAGTGTGTGTTCATCCTTGAACATTGGAAATATCTCAAGACGTAGGAACAGTTTGGCTTTAAGTCTTCTTTCCTTCTTCCTAATTTCTTGACACTGTGAAGAGCTTGCTCACAGCCTGTAAGCCTGCACCTGGCTACAAGATGAACAACGATTGATCATTGACAGTCATTGACCATCACTTTTTCCCGAACACTGCGTGTTATTTGGGTTTACTACTGACCTCGCGAGCGATGTCAGAAGTCTATGACAGCTTCAGATTCTATTTAAGAACTAGTATGACCTGGATTCTTTGTTAAAAACAAAATATGTGAAGGAACGGGCTAAATTTTCGTTGAAGATGACCGCGGAAAAGCGATTGCGTGACACTGGGTAAGTTATGAAGTAATAAAAAAACAGTCCATCTTTTCAGTCTGCGTTTTGTACCTAGTCTGCAGTCTGCATTTTGTACCAAGTCTGCATTTTGTACCTGGCCTGCAGTCTGCATTTTGTACTGACCGGCTGTGTTTTTTTAGTTATTCCATTTTATATGTAGTTCAAAATTAATATTTTACTTATTCCTAGTATCTGTTATCGCGATTCTTCTCAGTTGTCACGTATATGTATATACCGAGTGTTTGGGACTTACACTAACGTTATCAGCCCGCCAAGGTCATTGAAAGCAAGTATTGTAAAATTCCTGGGTAGTGCGCTGTACTCGAGATCTCGCATGTTTCTGTCCTGGCCAGGGACTGCGCGCTAGAGCCTCAATGCAGTCGTAGTCCACTGTACCTCTCACATGTGTCACATTTTATGAATAAACCCAAACGTTTTTGAAACAAACAATTTTTTCGGGTTGTACACTTTCTTGAAATTAATGCCGTGTTTACATTTGAGCTTTTACCAAGGTAAACAGTTACTAAGGTCAAGTTACTTATCCTTGGTACATTCGTTCAGTGTTAATACCGGCTCAAGTAACTCAAGTTGATCTTTCAACATTCGCAAGCGCTGCATTAACAACGTCACGAAATCGAACTTGCACGAGGATCCCACCGCATTGGAACAGGAGCAAATTGAGGTGCCATCATTTTCATAGACGAGGACCGCATTCCATAATACTGCGGCAAAAATTCAGTTGCTTGATCATACCCAGAGTAAGCATTGTTATATGCGTAGAAACGTGGATACGTTGTGTATGCAGCATCCTCCCAGGTGAAAAAATATATCGACAATAATTACACAACAGAGGATCGAAGTTTGTCTAGAGAAAGTTGTAAATAATACTGAGAATGAAAAATACAATGCTTTCTTTTACGCGACGGATTGTTCGCCGTAAGTAGATCGATCCAATTTTTCCATGTTATCTGCCAAGATTGTCAAAACTGGAAAAGAAACGTTTTGTCGCACAATCTGCTCACCGCGGGAAATGAAATATTACGCCGCCACAAGCGGATATATCTGTCATCTTGACCTTGGTTACCAACTGTA
>Ga0126339_10000217_pt1 | contig 27200 bp, 27 predicted proteins | sample OrbTmetagenome_2_FD_92532 | JGI IMG/M metagenome (GOLD analysis project Ga0126339, IMG submission 92532) | Coral microbial communities from Petempiche,Puerto Morelos, Mexico - Orbicella T R C metagenome | ecosystem: Host-associated > Invertebrates > Cnidaria > Coral | place: Petempiche,Puerto...
ACTATAGGAACAGAACCATGTGCATGCAAAGAAATAGAAAACCATGCAACTCTTTTTTCATGGTCAACATGGCCAGCGCGGGCACTCTGCAACGATGACAAATGATGACGATGTCGCAAAACGTGGCAGCCATACTACAGCTAACACCAAGTCCTGCAGCCTTGGTCAACAGGTGCATCTTTGATATTGCACCGGTGTTATGGTCAATTGACACCTGTTAAAACAAGGTATCTGCTGACCAGTATCATGTAACCATATCGTGGGTTCAGGTTTAGAGCTCATTGAGGTCACATGTTTTTTAAAGTTCAACACTGACCAAATACTGGTTTTCGATTAGATCACAGGCTCATGTCAGGCAAATGCAGGATTAAAAGTTAACTGAAGTATAAATTTGTCTTGTATACAAATTGTTTTCCCTGTTTTTATTCTGTATAGTTTGAGATTATTCAAACTCAAAACAGAAGGCCAAACAGTATAAACAAAGAACCTCACCAAAAAGTTACCAAACTCAAATCAAAATTCTTGCTCACCCTGGGCTAACTCAATTGGGCTTTGAACAACCCGGCCCAAGAGCTCTGCTTTTAGGCTAGGTTAAATCAATATATTAACTCTAGTAAGAACATTGTATATCATTGGTTCAAACAAGTGTTAAGAAAGTAAGTACAATTTTGAAAGAGCAAAGTGCGATACATAATAATAAATCAAATCAAATTAAACTGGTTTGCTTGGTTTTTGATATCGTTCATGTCCTTGGAATTAAAATTTGGGCCTTGAAGTTTAAGGTTAGACAACATCTTACATGTATGTGTAATTAATTACAAGTTTAGAAAGACGGTAGTCTCTGGTTACTTACATTCTTACACCTTCATCTTTAATTTGGAATTGAAAAATATAGGTAGGTGTTAACTGAACACTTGACGAATCATTGTCAATAAAAAATACAAGTTTATCCCAGGGATTTGTGCTTATTTGTTGAAATTATTGGAACACTGACTACTTTTCAGTCATAAATGTAGTCTTCATTATCATCATCCTCCCATCCACTACCTTCCTTGCTATCAGATTCTTTGTTTCCCTCATGATCCAGATCTAAGCATGAAACGTTTGCTGCCACTTCCTGCCTCTCCACGAGTTCAACAGATTTCTTTTCTGTTTGTGTACCTGCTTCTGCAACAGTAATGGACTTGGCCTGTTCAGTCTGCCCTGCTTGTGGTGCTTCAGCCACATCATTTTGCCCTCCTGTTGTCTTGTAGCAAACTTTCTTCACTTTCATCCACAGCTTTATTGCTCTTCTGATTATGTCATCACTCTCCTTGGAAAAGGCATCTGGGCCATTTGTTGACATCTGCAGAAAGGAATTAAGCAGATCATTCTTTAAACGACTTTGAAGTCTTGACTTTATTAACTTGAGTTTGCTTGCACCCATTTCAGACCATGTATTAGAAACAGGCAATGCCAAGGCAACTTCTGCAATATTTGAAACACAGGGATACAGTGCTCCAAGGGCACATTGCTGGAAAATTTGTGGTCCCTTCCTTGATAGCTCTAGGAATTTGCTTCTTCAGTCTAGGATGTCATATTTTAACTACCACCATTCAGCTTTCACTCTCTCATGTTAATCTGCATCCTCAGGGAAGAAGTGCTAGTCAGTCTCCACAAGGCCATATGACTTTACATCACCAGCTTAGGGCATCAACAAAGGGTCAAATATAGACGCTGCCCTGCTGTCAACTGGTAAAGATTCCTTGAGCTGGTCATCCATATTTCTCACTTGCACATCACGGTAGTTCACTAACATTCTCTTTATGTCCTCCATAACTCTGTTGGGAACTTCATAATCAAGTGGATCTGTTTCTTTCAGCTTTTCTGTGGCAGATTTAAAGTCTTCAATTGGACTTTGAGATGGTTGCATCCCTTTCAAGGCACCCATTTAAAAATCCAGACATTGTTTCATGTGGCTGAAATTGTCCACTGACCTTTGGAAAGCTTTGGAGACATATGAAAGTCTAGGCAGAACAGAACATAGAATGTACATTGTACTAAGAAACTCTGCAGTATTCATGTGAAGGGTTTGGATGATAGCTGGGTAGTTTTCCACAGTTTATCTGATAGCAGTGTCTGTGGAGAGCCCCTGTGTTTTGCATGCCTTTTTAATATTCTTAGTGGTCATCTTCACATTTGACGGGAGCTGATGGTTGCATGTGTTCAACTGAATCTTCCTAAACGCTGCCATATTCTGGTTTGAATACTGAAACAGCTTCCAGAGTTCAGTCAGATAGGTTGTCACTTTCTCTCAGCTAGTGCAAACTGATGACAGACACAATTAACAACAATTACAGAAGGTACAATGGCCTTTAATTTGGCTACTACACCGTTGTTGTATCCTGACACCATGCCACTGACCTTGGTCACATTAAGACCCAGTTAATTTAGTCTCTTACAAAACACTTGAAACAGTGTTTCAGCATTGACACTGTAGCTGTCACTCTGATCAAGGACATTTTCCACTGAGAAGCTTTGTCTTTACTTTCTCTTTTTTCCTGCAGTATAGTGGAACCCTCTTATTACGACCACCTTCAGGCCATGGAAAATTGGGCGCATCAACAGGGTGGTTGTATTAAAGGGGTTCTTTAAATAAGAAAATGACTGACTGAGCTTTTTTACGGGCCAGACTAAAGTGGCCATAATAACAAGGTGGTCGCATTAACTGCTGATCTGTGCTAAAATCCATAACTTCACAACCAAGATGTTAAGGTAACATGATGTTTGTTTGCAATGCAATGTTTTACCAGGCAGTACATTGCATAAAAGGTGTTGAAGTCTACTTCATCTTCAATTTCTGTAGCACAGTCTGATTGATGCTGGAGGTAGGATACACAATTCAGCAGTTCTCCTGATACTGCTTTTAGGTGTGCCCTGCATGCTACATGACTCTTAAGGAATTGCTCCTTTATCCTCACAGTGAATTTAACCTCTTTGTTCTGAAGATTTCCTTTTGGTGCTTCTTCACTGAAGGCAACAAAACCATTCCCCCTAAGTATACACAGGCCAAAACATGGCAGTTTGCTGACAGAAATATATTGTTTTGTTTCCAAGCTAACTGTGATGGAACTTTTCCCTGCTTCTTTTGACTTTAATTCTGTCATGCTCTTCATTGGAGATGTAAGTACAAAGCCTTTGCATTTACAGCTTTGGAAGAGGGAGCATCAGGGAACTGCTTGTAGATCTCTGTAATCTGGCCTTGGGCAGATGTTTTTTCAAATTGGCTTTTTCATATCGAGGCTGGGTTGATGACCCAGTTGTTGGCTGCAGTGGTTGCGATCTTGTTTCTGAAGTTTTTGTTGCTGGAGCTGTTGTTTTTGGAGTTGATGTCTCTGAAGTTGCTATTTCAGAATTTGTTTTTCTCACTTCAGTTTCGTTTGGGGTTTTGTCACCTAAACAATGAAACCACTTCATGTCACCTACGTGGCAATTTTTCAAACACTTAAACAAATTATGTTTACATGAACACCGAAACATTTGCTTTATGTGGTAGGCCTCCGTCAGTCAGGGTTGACCATCGGTAGCATCCTAGTTGTCTGCTTGGCTGGAGCACTGAAGTCTGGCTGTAGAGGCCGATGCGGGAGTGTCAGTCTCTGTTGCAGAGGCTGCATTTGTGTTCTGTCTCTGGTCTGTCAAGGCTGTCGCTTTGTTTTCTGCGGACCCACCTCTCTGTGGCGGCTTGTGTCAGCTTCTCCCCTGATTTGAGGTGTTTGGTCAGGGCTTCTCTCCACTTGGACCAGTTGGCTGCCAGGCTCTCCCAGGACTCTGTGTTGATGTCTACAGCCTTCATGTTGCGTTTCACAACGTCGCGGTATTGCAGCTGTGGCCGCCCGGTGGGTCTTTTTCCACAGGCCAGCTCTCCTTACAGGAGGTCTTTGGGGATGCGGCCGTCTGGCATGCAGTCGATGTGGCCTAGCCAACGGAGTCTGCGCTGTCTGAGCAGTGTGAATATGCTGGGCAGACCTGTGAGAGGTAGGACCTCAGTATTGGGCACCTTATATTGCCACGATATTCCCAGGATGCGGCAGAGGCTTCTCATGTGGAAGGTGTTCAGATGCCTTTCTTGCCTGGCGTATGTGGTCCATGTCTTGCTGCCGTATAGCAGTGTGCTGATGACACAGGCATTGTAGACTGCCATCTTGGTCTTCATTGTCAACTTGGGGTTGGTCCATACACATGATGTGAGGTGTGCAAGGGTTGTGGCTGCCTTCCCAATTCTCTTATCAAGCTCTGTGTCTAGGGAGAGGTTTTTAGTGATAGTGGAGCCAAGGTATGTGAACTGATGCACTACATCAAGCTCATAGTCGTCAATAGTGATGACTGGTGGTGATTCAGTGCCTTGTCCCAGGACGTTGGTCTTTTTCAGGCTGATGGTCAGCCCAAAGTCTCTACAGGCCTGGGAGAAGTGGTCCATCAGTGACTGAAGTTCTGGCTGGGTGTGGGTTGCTACTGCCGCATTGTCAGCAAGCAGCATGTCTCTGATAAGGGCTTTGCGTACTTTGGTCGTGGCTCTGAGGTGGGCATGATTGAAAAGCCTGCCATCTGATCTCGTACGCAGGTAGATCCCTTCTCTTGACATGCCGAATGCATGCTTCAGAAGCATGGTGAAAAAGATCCCCAAGAGAGTTGGCGCGAGGACACAACCCTGTTTGACCCCACTGCAGATGTTGAAGGGCTCTGAGGTGCTTCTGTTGAACTGCGTGGTCCCCTGCATGTTGCTGTGGAAGGACTCAATCAAGCTCTGCAGCTTGGGTGGGCAGCCAATCTTGGGCAGGATTCTGAAGAGGCCCTCTCTGCTGACAAGGTCGAATGCCTTTGTGAGATCGATGAAAGGCGGCATACAGGGGCATCTGCTGTTCCCTGCACTTCTCCTGAAGCTGGCGAAGGGAGAAGACCATGTCTACTGTTGATCTTTCAGCTCAGAAACTGTACTGTGACTCTAGGTAGACAAGTTTCTGCAGATGGACCAAGATGACCCGAACGAAGACTTTGCCCACGATGCTGAGTAGCGAGATGCCTCTGTAGTTGTTACAGTCGCTTCACTCACCTTTGTTTTTGTAGAGGGTGACGATCTTGGCATCCCTCATGTCTTGTGGAACAGCCCCATTTTTCCAGCACTGGCAGAGGACTTCATGCAAAGGAAGCAGTAGGGTAGTCGCGCAGTGCTTGATCAGGTCGGGGAGATCCCGTCACTGCCTGGGGCTTTCCCTGAGGCCAAGCTGTAGATGGCATTGTTAAGTTCCTCTGTGGTCAGTTCAGTGTCGAGCTGTCCCATGACAGGCAGGCACTCGATGGCATCAAGGACTGCAGTTGTCGCAACATTCTGTCTGGAGTAGAGGTCAGAATAGTGTTCCACCCATCTCTCCATCTGTTGCCCCTTGTCTGTGATGATTTCCCCAGTGGTGGATTTCAGGTGAGCTGTCTTGTTCTGCACTGGTCCCATTGCTGTCTTGATGCCATCATACATCCCTCTGATGTTCCCTGTAATTGCTGCTGTCTGGATTGTTTCGCTGAGCTCTGACCAATACTTGTTGGCACAGTGTCTGGCAGTTTGCTGAGCTTTGCTCCTGGCAGCCCGGAGAATCTGCAGGTTTCTCTCGCTGGGAGACCACCTATACTCCGCTAGAGCGGTGCACTTGGCTTCAATGACGGGAGTCATCTCGGCAGACTTGGCTTCAAACCAGTGGTGTGACTTCAGGGTCTTTCTCCCAAAGGTGGCCAACGCAGTGGAGTGCATGGTATCCAGTAGGGTAGCCCACTTCTCCGTGGCAGAGTCTCCGGTCTGTGAGGTTTTCAGTTCACTCTCAAACCCCCCCAGCAAACTGCTCCACAAGGTCTGGCTGGCTCAACTTGCTGACATCAATGCAAGGATTCCCTTGCTTCTTGCTGCGGTGATACCTCTTGGGCTGGAGCTTGATCTTGCAGCACACCAAGGAGTGGTCTGTATCGCAGTCCGCGCTGTGATAAGAGCGTGTGTGGAGAACTTTCTTAATGGCGGTTTGTCTGACCAGAATGAGATCCAGCTGGTGCCAGTGTTTTGAGCGTGGGTGTCTCCAGGAGACCTTATGCTGGGGTTCCCCTGGGGCTTTATGTAAGCTGTAGGGATTGCCAGTATTTTTTGAATTAAGTCTTTCATTACTCAGAAGTGACAATTTGTTTCTTGATTTCTGTGTTGATGTTGATACAGTGTGCAAAAATAATTATAAAGATGAGTGATTTATGACGATTGCTTTCAAATCATAATTTTTTGTTAACGTGATAATTTATCATAGTAAATTTATCATAGTAAGTTATCATAGTGATAATTTATGGTAGATCTTGTTCAGAAAAAAAATATGTAAATGAGTTCGCTACTGCTTGATAAAACTTGATAATGATACATCTGATTACATTATATGATTACCTGGAATGTCCTTTTTCTTTTGATCTTTGACACTGCAAGCTGCCACATCTCAGCTAGACTAGGCTGTCATTTTTCTGCCATTTTGCCCCATGTTTGAATATGGAATATGTTGTCTAATAGAGTAGTTTCCAGAAACTGCTGCTTACCTATTATTCTGAGCCTGTTTACCTTGCTGTCATTTAATCAACATTGATGTCTGCAATGCAAGTAGATTGAAGCAATGTTCCTGTAAAATCCTTAGGGAAACTTTCAAGTCTATTTACTCACAAACTCCGTGGAAACTAGGCTCCTTTGAGAAAACTTTATTTCAGAATTTAGCGAGGGAAATTAGGTGTTGCAAATGGAAAAGTTGCCAGTGGATGCAATGGTCGATGGCTGGTTTGGCTAGTTTTGAAAACACTAATTCGATCGTAAGGGAAAGTCTTCGTGGTTTTCCCTTTTCAGTCTGACATGATGTTAGTGATAACTTAGGGGCGATGAAGGAGCGGTAAGCACGAGTTCAAATTTGATCAAAATATAATTTTTTTTACACTTTATTTCAAACACATGGCACTATATTGCAATATAATTTACTTAACCAAATTACACTACTTTACACAACTTACACTACATTTCAAATAGACTACATTAAACTATGTTATACTGCTTTACATACATATGACGTCTAGTCAGTGAAAATAAGCTATTACTTTTTTACAGCGAATACTGTGCAGATCATAAAACGTTTTTTTTCTTTAACTTACAATTCCCTTTTCTGTACATTTTGAGGCATAATTACACTTGTATGTTGACTTAAAATCCTTCTAGATGATACTTGAATTCCAGTTTCATAGTAAATTCGTTCAAGCTTCCTTGTTTTGAACTAAGCTTATTGTTATAAATATAGTATTTAGCAAACAGAAGGACATAGTTAAGCTTTTTTACCATCTTCTGGGATGAACCGGGTTCAGGTTCATTTGATTATTTCCTGAAGAGTAATTCAATTGTGTTAAGTGAGTAGGAGGTGTCATTTTCCTTATTAAACCTCTTAATTACTTCAGAGAAAAATTTTTTGACCATCGACAATGGATGAATGAGTGGCTTATCGAGTCAGACTCCTGACAGTACATGCATGCACTGTTGCATTCTATACCATACAGACATAATTCCTTTTTCATAACAGTGATTCTGTGTAGAAATTTAAAGTAGAAACCTTTTAGGTTTTTAAAGTAGACATTAAATTCTATATCAGTAGTCTGCCAATCACGAATCTATTTTCCAGGTGCCTTAAGTTCTGCATCTAATTTGTTTTGAAAAAAACGAGTAATAATCTTTACTCTTCATTTTCAGAAGGTTCACTTTATTGAAGGTGATAGCTGGGAAAAAACTGTTTTCTGGTGAAAAAGTGAATTTGGCACCCAGGTTTTGCTTTGCTTTTTCAACAAGTTGCCGGGGTATTGCTGAAACTACTTGTAAATACTGTAGGAAATTACATTTTAAGTCATACTTGTGGGTAAAATCACCATGCGAAAGAAAGGTGCCATTCCTTGTGAGGAGGTCGTGTATCCGGAAAATTCCTTTTTGAAACCACAATTTGTAAAAGAAAGTCTTTTGATCAATAAGAATTTCTATATTGTTAAATGAGACCAAGTCTTGCCCAATGTCAGATTCATAGGAGGATTTTAGTTCAAGAAAGAATTGCAGCATTGAATTAAAGAATTGAGGCATACCAGTCCGCTCAAGAAACTTCGAATCATAATTGCATCTTAACAAAAAATTAAGACCATCGTACATGTCAAAGAAATGGTTTGGGATTGTTTTCCAAACCTCGTTTCTTTTGTCATCTTTGGCTAGAAGTCACGATATCCAAGCTAGCCTTAAGGATTTTGTCATTACATCTGTGTTTGGAACACGCAATCCTCCTTTTTCGTAATTTTGATACATCACTTGATGCTTAATCTTGTCTTTTCTTTTTCCAAATGAACTGAAAAATAGATGTATTAATGGTTGGGATACAATTTGTAGGAACATCTAGAATTGACATAGAATAGACTAACTGCGGGATACCGAGGCATTTTGTGATTAGGCATCTGCCTAGTATTGATAGATTCCGAGATCGCCAAACCTCTAGTTTAGAGCCTAATTTTTCGATTTTAACCTGACAATTCTTTTTATTATTTTGCTTTTCATCATACGATATGAAGATACCTAATACTCGGACTGGTTTTTCTTCCCTATTATGCCAAGGGCCAAGCCACAAAGCTTTGGTTTTAGTGGGGTTTAATCATAAACTGGAGACATTCCCAAAGGAATTTAACACTTGAGTTGTTTTCTCAACAGAGTCGAGGCTACTACAAATTAATGATGTATCATCGGCAAATTGACTTATCTTGGCTTTGGAGTTGAAGATTTGATTTCTTCTATTTGTTTTTTCTTGCCGTATCTTAAACATTTTCTATTCTCTTTGCTATTACTTTTGACGCGATCTTATAATCTAAATTTAAAAGTGTAATTGGGCCCCAATTTGAAAGTTCTGACAAACAAGAATCATCCTTTGGCACAAAGAGTTATTACACCTCTGCGTTGAGATATCGACAGCTTTCCTTTGTATGCAGTGTTAAAACTATTTACTAAGTCGCGGCTCACTAAATCAAAGAAGAAATTGTAGAATTCCGCCGTGAAACCATCATCTCCAGGCGACTTACCAGCGGGGGAGGTTTTTAAGACTTTGGAACATTCCTCTATCGTTATGTAACCCTCTAGGTCCTCTCTTTCTTCGTCTGTTAATTTATCAGTTTGCAGATCACGCACAAAATCATTAAAGGCCTCACTGTTATCCTCGTCATGCAAAGCATATAAATTCTCATAGAAGGATTCGATTTCTCTCATTATCTCGTCTTCTTCAACAAGTATTTTGCTGTCTTCTCTTTTCATTTCCATAATTACTTTAAGGTTGAAATTCCTTTTCTCTAAATTAAAGAAGTGCTTTCTGGGTTTTTCACCTTGTTCAACCCACCTGACTTTAGATCGAAAGATTGCACCTTTCCCTTTGGCTTCGCAGATACGTTGAAGTTCGATTTTTAAGTTGTCATAATCTTCAATTTCAGCGCTTAACTGTTCGTCCGTATTACAGTTGTTAATTTTCATTTCTAAAGCTTCCAAACGCTTTTGAAGCTCCGTTTCTCAAATTCTCCGTTGTTTTTCTTTGTGTTTTGAGTATGAAATGGTGAGATGTCTTATTTCCATTTTAATTAATTCCCATTTTAACCAAATCTGAATACTTCTCAATATAAAAATGATTTAAAGCTCCAGACGATTCCTGAACACAATAAATGGAAAGGCAAATATGCATTAATAAAAAAAGGAAATGCAACGAAAAAGAAAGAAAAGAAATCATTGCTACTCAAAAAACACGCACATGTGAAGCGGATGATTACTCCACTTCACTCAATCTACTATACAATATTTGAAGGCATCCGGTGTATATAAGAATAATATGTACAAAGGGCTGGGTAGTTTGAACTGTAGGCGTCAAAGTTGTATGAAAGTCATGTACCTTGATGGCTAGTTCTAGCAACAATGTAGTCCAGGCTTCTGATCCAGCAAATAGGTCATTGTTGGGTTATTCAAGCTCAGCAATGAACACAAGATAGCAACATAGCATAGGTAAGGCATTTATATGGCTTGCAAAATCTGTTTTATGTACAACATTCTATGTTGCCCAGTGTACTGAAACATTGCACTTTCTTCAAAGAAGTCAATAAGAGCATTTTCCTATTGGTCACTGAACAACCCTGAAAGTGATGAAAACACTCTGCTGCAGCAGAAAGGTGGCTCTACCAAGAGAATTTGCTTCACTGCTGAAACCCAATGAGTGAACTTCTCCTTAAGACAATGCCACCAGTCTACTTTCTTTTCTCTTTTCCTGGTCCTTCTTCGATTGGAGTTGGGCAAAAAAAGTCTTAAAAAGTAGCCAAAACCGCTCGATTATGCTGGCAATGCTTATTGGAGGAAAGGTAGCAAACAGAAGCCTAAGCCAAATTATGCCAAAAATGTGCTAGCAGTATTGGGAAGAGCCTACTTCCAGTTACAGTTTTTGGAGTGAAGCAACATCCAATGTAGAGTAATAATGATTTTTATATACTGTTAGGTATTGAGGTACTGAAGAAACAGCAAATTTGCTGTTGCGCTATTAAATGAGAAAAAGAAATGAGGCTTTCACTGCAAAATTGTTTGGATGTTTGTTTGCAAATGAAAGCTGAGTCACCTACAGATGTTATTGCCCAGTATGTGACAAAACTGTAGTCAACACAAAAAGTGCAATCTATCTTCCAAATGATTTTTTTTGGTGAAGAAGTTGTAGGCTATACAAGTCAGTAGAACTGCAACTTGCAATATTTCTTTCAAAACTATCTAGTCTATGCAGTGATATATTTGTGCAGCTGTTTGCATGTTTTCATATATGCACATATATATAATACCAGCTGAGTTCCACATTTTATTCTCTTTCCTGTACATTTAGAAATACCATTTACTCTGGATGGGTCTTCAAAAGTTAAATCTAGGATGGAGGCGATGGTGGACTCCCTTGTAAAACATCTTCTTGGGCAAAATTCATCTCTGGTAATATGATTTATCTTTCAGTCATTTGAAACAACTTCTCAGTCATTTATGGTATAATAGAAGAACCATCATAACCTGGAGAAAGCATTCTAAAAATTTATAAAAACGTTGACTGACTATTTAGAGTGAAACCTTTTGAGTTTTCGGCGGTCAGACTACAGCCATAAGTGTCAATAAACTAATTGTTCTTTTTTAAAAGAATAGAGTATTGATTGAGGAGCGACCTTGAATTGTTATCTGCATGCTTTATCAAAGTGGCGTGCCATGATTCTAGCATCTTGTGAATACAGAAAGAACCCTTGTCAACTCTCATTATAGACAAAGGAGGCAACCGATTTAGACCCATTGTTTCATCTATTGGTTCAGTGCTCTGCAACACCTTGAAGTTTCTAACCAGTATCTTGACACCTTCAAAATTACAATTGTTTCTCAGTTTCTAATTCCTCTAAATTTGCCTATGAAATCTCAAACTTTGACATAAAAGACAACCAAATTATGCTGTCCTTCAATGTGGTAGCGCTTTTCACTGCTTTTCCCGTCCAAAAAGCCTGTTATTACATCCAAATTAACTTGGACTGGGATGAATCACTACAGTTACGCACAAATCTTAACACCAGGGATATTATCTCTATTAAATTTTGTCTTGTGTAACAACCATTTTGTCTACAACGACTGTTTATAAATGGTGTTTATAAGCATGGTTGTGCCATGGGCAGTCCTGTTAGTCCTGTGGTTGCCAATTTATGTTGGAAGCAGTCCAAGAGATGGCCATCAACACAACTCCTGTTCCACCTGAAGTATGGAAACGGTATGTTGATGATAGTTTTTGCATCATCAAAAGAAACACAGTTAACTGTTTCCATACTACACTCAATGCTATCGATCAACACATCCCCTTCACTATGAAGAAGATAATAACCAGATCGCTTTTTGGACCCTATGGTTACTCACTCTCATTATGGATGTATATCGAAAACCCACCCATACTGATTGATATTTGGCTTCCTTCTCCCACCATGAAAAATGATTCAAGATCAGTACAGCTGACACTTTTTTGCATTGTGCAACTAAACTCCAAAACACGAAACAAGGAAAAGAGGCTAAACTCCATCATGTCACTGATGCTCTACGAGCTAACAATTATCCTCAAAATCTCATCTCAAATATTCTAAAGACATCTTCTACTCAGTGCACAAACTTTATAACTCTATCCCAGCACCTGAGGAACTTGTTTGTATGTTCTTCAAATGTGTTATACCCTCTAATTCCTCTAGTTTAGCAGTCCTCCCTTACATTAACAGAATTTCCCAGCCTCTTACTGGACTTCTTCAAAAACATGATATTCAAGTTGCAGCCAGCCAGTCAAGACATTACAACTGGTGTTTCCCTCTCCTAAATCCCGACCTTCGATTGAACTTCAACCAAATGTGGTCTACAAAATATCTTGTGCCAACTGCCCTTGGAGTTACGTAGGCGAAACTAGCAGATGTTTTGAAACTAGGAAAAAAGAACACACGAGGAATTGCAACGGCGTCGATCCAAGGAGTGCACAACGGATGTTTCAACTCCAGTTTATTTGTAGTTAGAATGTAGCTAGAATACAGCTAGATAAAATGTTGCTCGTTTTTTGCCATTCTGAGCATCGACACCATCCCATGAAAACTAAGATTAACTTGAACAAAAATCCCGGACAGAAATAAAAAGTGCTGAAACACAACGGTGCCATTTTAAAAGAGCACATGTTCCCCAATCCACGCAAGGGATGATGGGTGTAAAGGGCGAAAACCACTGGCTGAAAACAAAACTAAAGATTCTGTAATCTTGAATTGCAGTGAATAAATTATTGTCTGGAAAACAACAAGATTAACATAAAAGTTCCTGACACGCTGGAAGGGTGGGGGTCGCTGCGATACAATTTGTAAAACGGAACACATCTCAAAATGTCACCAGATAACATTTATGATCAATATCCTTAATGTCAGTTGCATTTCTTGACTTTGGCTTCAACAAGACTCTAATCCACTGGAATAAGTAAAGCAAGGCGCTGAACTGCCCTTGAAACCACAGTGTCCCTTGCACCCCAGTATTCATGTACTCTCTCCACAGTGCAATAGCTCTTGTACTGGACCGTCACCTTGCACACTTTGCCATCTTCTCGTGGAAACACATCTTTCACAAGTGCGAGAACTAATCTCCTCTTAGAGTGTTATTGTCAGCAACAATCACTACATCTCCTGGGCGCAAGTTACAACTAGCAGTATGCCACTTGCACTGTACCTCCAGTGCTGGAGCATAGAGCTCGATCCACCGTTTCCAGAAGTTTTCCACCACAGACTGAATGAGATGATAGTGCGTGGCAATGCTTGTTTCATACGGTTGCCATCCTGAGGGGCTGGATGCAGTGGCCCATCCAAGCAACAAACTATTGGGTGTGAGAACATCGATGGTCGAATCCACACTTGGTTTAGCTCCAATGGGATTCTCATTCAGTAAATTGGACACTTCACAACAGACAGTGAGAAATTCAGGTACAGACAGACATTGGTTACTCACTGAGAAATGAATAGCACACTTGGTGGCCTTTATCAGAGACTCCACTGCTCCTTGATGCCAAGGACTGCCGGCAGATCCAAATACCCAGGTGGAACCATTCTGAACAGAACCTCTTTGTAACGACTCTGTCGATTCTTTGCCAGGCCTCTTCAAGCTCCCTCTCTGCACCCACAAGTTGAGAACCTGGATTACTGTAAACCATCTCTGGCCATCCAGGAAGACTTGCAAATCTGCTAAGTGCCATCAGAAAGTTGCTAGTGTCGTATCCAAACACCACCTCAATATAAACAGCTCTCATTGCAAGATTGGTGAACATTACACCATATGCTTTGGCACTTGTGTATTTCTGGACTTCTCCTCTAACTGTGTATGGTCCAAACAGGTCAAGCATCACATGGTGGAATGCAGGTGCAGGTCTCAGTCTAGCCTCTGGCAATAACCCCACTGGTTGCTCAAGAAATTTCATAGCATGTATTTTACACAGTTGACACTTTGCTTTCACTAATCTTGCCAGTGTGCTCCCTTGAGGTGTCCAGTAGTGCATTCCAAATCAAGCTAGGGTTGTGTCATGTTTCCTATGTCCTCCTGCTTGATAAGCACGCTGCATGAAAAGATGTGTAGCTTGATGCTTAGAAGGTAACAATCTCTGGCATCACATTGTACCTGGTAAGTTGTTCTCCAACAACCCATATTCCACTCGCATCTTGTATAGGCCTCAGCTTAGCATAGTGACCTCCATTACCCTTCTTAGTGCTGCTCTTCTTTAGCTTGCATTCAGTCGTTTTCTGAACGTTCTTCACGACAAAGTCCTCTGCTTCTTTCAAGTCCTGTGTGGTTAGTTGTATGGCATTTTGTGCACTAAAAGTCTTGTTCCTTGCAATGTTTTTAAATCTTGCTACGATCTAAATGACTCCATTGATATCACTAAATCTCTCTAAGTTGATCAATGAAGGATCTGCTGTGGCTGCTGTTGTGTTGCACATCTTTTCTCCAGGGAGTGATTCCTCCTCCTGTAGACCAAACTTGAGTCCCCACTCTTCAATGAGTTGGTACAGCATAGGTGGAGCATTCCACCAATGGGAATATTGATTGAGCTCCTCAGGGGTACGTCCACGGGTCAACCAATCTGTGGGGTTGTGATGACCTGACATCCAGGCCCAACAAGACATATCACCATTCATCGCAGCTTGAATCTCTCCAATTCTAACTCCCTCGTACACTTTGAAGCAAGTACTGGTCTTGTTGATCATGCTCAAAACAGTTTCAGAGTACAATTTGCAACACCTCTCCAAATTTGAACCTCATCCCCTTCTCGATGACCTCTCTACCTCGCTTGGACAACACAGCAGTGTTTAGTTCCATCTGAGGAGTAGACAACTTATTCAGTGGGGCGACACAACACTTTTTGATGATAAGTCGACACAAATAGTCACCACTGTTTAGACGCCATCTGATGTAGGCTGCAAAACCATGGGTGAGGTCACTACCATCACTGAAGATGATAAGCCACGGTCGACCATCAGAGTTAAATGGTCATAAACAACGATCCAAACTGAGCTGCTCAAGCTGGAACAGGAACAGAAGAAGTGAACCCTCTTGGAATAGAGATTAGTTGGCAGCTGATCATCCCATCCAAGCTTAAGAGACCATGTTTCCCATAGGTAAATCTTTTCCAGCAGAGTGTAGGGGCACACAAATCCAAGAGGATCAAATATCATCATAACCTGCAACAGAACAATTCTTCTTGTCAACACAAGTGGTAGGCCTTGCAGCAAATCAGCTTTCTTGGCGTATGGGCCTGTGTACATTGCCTTCTTCTTGCTAAAATTGAGAGTTACTTCAAACACCACAGTATCTTCCACTGGATTCCAGCTAAGACCCAATACCCTCAGGTTGCTATCAGTTTCTTTCAGCATGTTTGTGTGCATACTTACAGGACCATCAGGTGCAACAGCCATGTCATTGTTGACAGTCAACATTTTGCCAGTGCGAGGACTTGACTCTCCAGTAAACTGCCAACACTTGACCGTAAAGCCTCCCTTCGCAAGCATGTCCTCCGTTTCAAGAGCAATTTTCAATGTTTCAGGTTTACTCGGTTGATAGTCAATTAAATCATCTACATAGCTGGATCTCTTTAGGAGGTTAGCAGCCTTTGGACTATCTGTTTCAAACATGTCTGCGGTCTTGTAAACAGCTTCAATGCTAATAGCAGGAGCTGGAGTGTCGCCCATATTGACTCGTGTCATGACATAACATCTGGATCTCGGTCAGTTTACAGATCACACCACAGGAATCTATGACAATGTTGCTCCAAGGGCTTCAAGTGGATAGTGTGGAACATTTTACAAATGTCTCCCACGAGAGCTACTTGCTCCTCTCTCCAGCGTAGCAATATGCCAATTAGATTGTTCATGTAACAGTCTGGTCCCTTGGCTAAACAGAAATTAAGAGACATTCCTTGAAACACTTGACTGGAATTAAATACGATTTGCACTGGTGTGGAGTGCGACCGTGTGTTAACCACTGCCAGGTGGGAGATGTAAAATTTAGGACCACTCCATTCTTGTTATTCTTTCCAAGACAACTTTCATGCAACGCCTCATTCCATCATGTCCTCCATCTGCTTCTGGTAAGTCTCGGTCCACCGCTCATCCTTGCCGAGGGTTCGCTCTGTATTCTTGAGAGTAGCAAAGGCACTACCATAGTTGGGTATAGTTCCTGGATCCACAAGCTAAGGATGGCTGGTTACCCAACACTGTTTGACACTGTCACATTCAAGGTTCCCTTGAATCATTCTTAACTCCTGTTCCTCCTTGAACAAATAAGTGTGGCCAACAGTTGGGCACTTGCCACAACAGCAACTAGCACAGTGCGGAGTAATCTCTGTTTCAATTTCTTAATCACAAATGAAGTTTTCTACCTGGCGTTCCTGATTTCTACCAGTGAAGGATTCTGCAACATTCGTCTGAAGTCTGAAACTTGTATTCTTTTCCCTAATGTCAACCAGCTTTACGGGGTCAGAACAATCTGGCTGAAAGTCACAGTGAGTGTCATGGTGTACATGGTGAACCTCATGCTTAATTACTGAGTTGTGAATTGTTTTTACTAGATTTGAGTCATGCTCAGTTCCTTCTTTCAAATCAGGATGGGTACCTTGAAGACAGACTCCAAAGTCTCCTTTCATAATACTTAAGTTTTCTCCACACTTTGCCTCCTCACACTTGGGAACAATCCAGAGTAGTCAAAGCCAAGGAGAATATCTACCTTGTCAGTCCTCTTCTGCAGAGAGTCTACATCATAGCCAGGAAACAAATCAGCCAAGACTTTAGTGTCCAACTTGCTGACAGGCCCAGTAATTCTATCCATGCCAAATGCAGTGATACTGACTTTCTTGCCAATGTTCGTCCTCAGTGTGAACTGATACTGTCGGGTGTTGTAAGTCTTCTTTACATTTCCCATAGTTGTAACATCAAGCATGAATCTGTTCAGTTTTTTGGCCTTGATTCTGTCTGCGGCTTGGTAAGTTATGTAGGTTGTGTTTGAGCCACCATCACAGAATATGGTAACATTGCTCCCACTCTCACACACCTTTGCCTGCTGGATGGGATAGAGAGAAAGGCCAGTTCCTCTCATAGCATGACTTGCTGATTCAGCATGAGCACAATGATCAGTTTTTCGATCTACTTCTTTTTCGTTTCGAGGTGCTGATCCGGTTTGATCTTGACCGGTAGTGTTTGAACCTGCTCTCTTTTTCCCTGACTTGCACGGGAGGAAGTGATGCTTCTCACTTTCACACAATGAACATGGTTTCTTGTTGGAACACTTCTGCTGTGGGTGATTTCCAAAGCAAACAAAGCAAGCATTTACTTGTTTGAGCAATTCAAACTTGCCACCCTCTCCACTGATGGGGAACTTCTGAAATTCTTTGCAATCACTCGTTTTATGCTTAATTGTATCTCTCCTGTGGAAAGCACACTGGTAAAACTGTCTTCTGTCCTGACCAGTTCCAGTTCCATGATGCATCAGCCCTTTCCCACGATCACCAGTTTTTGGGACTTCAAGTGTTCTTCTCCACCTTGGTTGGTATTCAGCTAATCGAGCTACCGCTTCTCTTTCTCTTTCCAGGAACTTCATGAAGGGTCTGAAAGGCTAAATCTTCTCTACTTGGTTCATGTCATGATATTTGGGAATCCATTCCAATCCCAGATGGTTAGGTAAGAGTCCATTGACAAAATCAACATCTCTCTTAGTGAGAATGTTCAAATGATTCAACTCTTCAAGCTGGCTGTAGGATGCCTCCACAACATCAACAAATTCAACCAGACCTCTGTAATCAGTTTCTGATACTGGCTTGAGGCTGTGTAAATCCTTTAGTGCTGCTTGAACAGTGGCACTGGTATCATCATAGTAGTCTTCCGACTTCTTCCACATAGTATCATAAGCCTCTGGTTTGGTGACATACACTGACCTGATCCTCTGACTAGCTTCACCTTTCACCGACCTGTAAGCTAAGGCTGTTTTGTTTTTGATTGCACCTTCTGCCAGCTGCTTCCAGACCGTTTTAAATTCTGGCCAATCCTTTCTCTGGCCAGAGAAGGTGGGAAGTGACATTTTCTTGAGGTGAACAACTGGTGTGTCTACAGAACTGGCTCCACTGCTTTGAGCTGGCATACCATGGCTACCAGGCTGATATGATGATACATTCATTAACTGTCCAGGATAAACCTGTCCTCCCGCTGACTGCTGAACAAATGGCTGTGGCAACCAATACTGCTGAGCCGAGGGAATACTGAAACTAGCACAGCTAATGGGATCAAATCCCATCAAATCATTTGCTTGGCTACCATTACTCTGAGCTGGCATAGTGTGACTTGTGTTAAAACACTTGACAAGTGTCCAGTGTATACTTGTGTCACTGTGGGCTGTTGAGTGGACAACTGTAGTGATGGGTACTGAGGAGCTGGTGCCACACTAACCTGAAGGGTAAATAGATCCAATACCCAAAGGAAAATTATTGGCTTGAACACTACTTGCCGATAATGTAACACTTTGTGTCTGTGAGGACACTGTGACAACACTAGAGGCTGGTTGATCTGGGTTAACATTGTTTCCTAACTGAAAAGTTCCCTGTACTGGTAATGTAGCACTTTGATCTAATAGATGTGTGAGGGGATCAGCAGGTGTGGAAAGGGAGCCTAGCTGAAGTACACTTGATGTCTTAGAGGCTTTTGCTTGCATGAAAGCATTTCTGGCCCCATTGTATACTTCATTAACATTTGCCCAGTATGCAGTTATGTCTAGTCCATTAACAATTTGATGCTCTGCATGTTCTTTGTTCGAAACCAGAGTTTCATATTCCTCATCTATTACACAAAAATCATCATGCACATTTTCAAGTTCAACCATTAACACTGTCAAAACATCAATGTCTACATTCCTGTCAACTGCACCAGTTAACCTTCGAGAGGCTTTGGTCACCTGTTGCTTGGCCTTAGTTCTTTCCTGTTTTTGTCCTGGCAGACTTCAATATCAATCAATCTTAGCTGACATCTCAAACAAAGAAATCCAAACTCACCGATGGCTGACAACTTGAATCTGATAATAATTGAGATATGAAACAAAAGTTGAAGTAATTTGCACTTTCAATCTCACCGTTGACTGGTGATTTGGAGCGAACAAAATTCAAGGTCACTGAATTTGAAGACAACTTGAAAACACACTTTCAATCTCCAGTCAGCTGGCGACTTGGAGCAAACAAAATTCGAGATCACTGAATTTGAAGACAACTTGAAGACACAGTTTCAATCTCCTGGTCAGCTGGCAACTTGAAGAGTATCCCAACAACATTTTACTGCAACGGCGTCGATCCAAGAAGTGGACAATGGATGTTTCAACACCAATTTATTCATAGTTAGAATGTAGCTAGAATACAGCTAGGTAAGACATTGTTGCTCGTTTTTTGCCATTCTGAGCACCAACACTGTCCCGTGAAAACTAAGATTAACTTGAACAAAAATCCTGGAAAGAAATACGAGCGCTGAAACACAACAGTGCCATTTTACAAGAGCATGTGTTCCCCAATCTGAGCAAGGGATGATGGGTGTAAAGGGTGAAAACCGATGGCTGAAAACAAAACTAAAGATTTTGTAATCTTGAATCTCAGCGAATACATTATTGTCTGGAAAATCAAAAAGATTAACATAAAAGTTCCTGACACAGGAATCTGAAGTCTTATGCAAGAGGTTCCAACATTGCTAAATCAAATCACTCTATTGACTTTAAAATTGCTCAAGTTATTGCTAAGGGTTCTTTCCATATTCGCAAGACGCTAGAATCATAGCACACCTCTTCAATAAATCATGCAGATAACAATTCAAGGCCACACCCCAATCAATGCTCTATTCTTTTAAAAAAGAACAATTAGTTTATTGACACTTTTTTTCCATTTTACTGTATTCTTTTCAAAGTGCCACCTATTTTTGCATATATTTGTAGTTGTCATTTTTTCCATTTTTATCCATCACAGGCTGTATTCTGACAGCTGAAAGCTCAAAAGTTTTAACTCTATATAGTCTGAATGTTTTTTTTATAAATTTATGATATATTTGTTGTTTGTATCATTAGGTTATCCTTAAAAAATCTTTCAGTCTTTTTCACCACATTTTGGAATATAGTTAACTTTATTGATTATTTGAGCCTTGCAGTCAAGAAATACTTTGGCACAATGCTGCAAATTGCACTCAAGAGTCATTTGCAGAAAAAACCAGGCAGTACCAAAAGATCAAGGTGGGCCGTTTACCTTCATCTTTTCTTGGTATAAGAGCTATCTGAAAAGATTAACAACCATGACAATTACCGAGACAGGGGTTCATTTTTCTTCGAGATATCACCACTAGTCTAGTAGTTAAGGCCAAAAAATTTGGGGAATTGTGCTTTTTTTGATAAAAGCATGAAACTTCCCACAAATGACAGGCAACAGCTACTTAACAATTCTGGATATAGAGGCATCATTAACAATTCAAGTAAAAGGAATAAACCAGTTTTGATTAAAAATGCTGATGTCAGCATTTTCCCCTTGATTTGGTGAGTGTAGGTATAACTACAATTTGCTATTTGGTGTATTTTATCATGTTATACACTAAAATGTCAATAGAATGTGTTATTTAAAGTGTCACTTATACCAAAAGTAATGTTAAAAAATGTTTATTAAGCATTTTATAGTTAAAATTCTCGTGCATTTTCCAATTTTTTTCCCTTTTTTTAACAAAACTTCTGGTGACATGAAAATTGCATTCGTATTTTAACATTCATAAACCAATGTTTCCAGAAACACTTGTTTATGCCATGCAAAGCTTAAAAACTGAAAGCCACCTTGTGTAGTTAATGTGGTCTAGGCATGGCAGTACAGCTGTGACTGATTCTGCATATGACTTGAAGTGTCCTTCCCTGATTGATCTCACTATCTCCAGGATGAGAATTTCTAACTCCAGCACTTGTGACCAGAAAAAGAACTGAGGCTGAATGGAACCCATCTTGCAACACCATTCCCTGAATTCCAAGCTTGGCTCTGATGTTGATGTCACAGTTGCCATATAGTCTTTGTATGCAGACTGTTGCAGAACATATAGGGCAGCAGCTGTAATCTCATTTGCACATCTTGCTTTAGCGAGATGAGTCACTTTCAAGAATAATTCTGCTGTACCAGAACTTGCTATGTCCGCATTTACAAGTGCCTTTACCCATCCACTTCCATCCCCCTAGAGCTTTGAAAGCCGGGATTTTCTATATGCAGCCCCCCGAACAACAACATATCTATCTTCACCATTTGTTTCAGGCATGTTCCATTGTATCATTTTAGCAAGAGCAAAGAGTGGTTGGTCCATTGCAATAACTGGTGTCTGACCTGGATTGAGATGCTTAACTACTTCATTGATGAGATTCATCCATTATAGGAGAGTGGCATGTTCCAAAAATAATGGTAAAGGAGTAACTAGGTCAATATGTTGTACTGGTGAGGGCAGTAGTGAGGTGTGGAAAGCCGCCCAGGAAATAAATTCTTCATTGCTTAATGTGTTTTTACCACACAGACTTTACATTTTTAAACCATTCAAGTTCTTTCGTGAGAGATGATGCGTTGTCATCTGATGGTGGCATAATCGGTCCAATAAACTCAGGGACGAATGTGTCATTAGATCGGAACACGACTGGTTGAGCATTTGTATAATTGGCTGGCAGGTCTCTGACACTTCTCTGTTGGACTAGGTACTCGTCTAGTACATTTACACCTCTATCACTCCCTTGCTGTGCCATGAAATGAATCTTTTGTGGTAGTTGCACTAGGGTTATGATCAATGTTATCTCATGCACCAGTTGTAAAAGATTGTTACATAGTTTTGGAGGACACACCACTCCATCCTGTTCAAAACAGCTGCAGACACTATTTGCAGCATCCATTGAGACTGACATCACACAGACGTATGAAATTGAAAGCCCCATCTTACTCATTTTGTCAATCAAGCTTCTGTTCCTCATCTTGACATGGATTTTTAACCCGATGTATACCGGAAGCAGTATTTCTCGTTCTCTATTGTGGCGCATGGTTGGCTTAGACTCATCCTCAGTGGCATTTCTTTTACGTCTTTTCACACAGTTAAAGCTTATTAACTGAGCAATCAACAGACTGGCCGTCATTGCTGACACCTCATCAAAAGAATTTTCGCTGTTAGAACATGGCCCATCTAGAATCATGCTTACCAGGGCCTTCAATGACGCAGGGACACTTCTAGCCAGACAGTTACTGGGGAAGGAACCATTAAATAACTCACTGAGTTCTTTAAAGATGTCCCTTCTTACAAGTGCTGCTGCTCGAGCAAGCTGTAGCGCCTCAGAGTCGACATCTCGCTCGTAGGCCTTCGCGATGACATCTCCCATGTGCTGGTCAAACGCTAACACAATGTCTCATTGTCGTTTGCATGACACCAGGTCTGGTATCTCGGCCTCCACCTTCTCCTTGAGTCGAGTACTATGTAGCCAGGCCATTTGAACAACTCCTTGGTCTTCTAATATGCTGCAATACATTTTACTGAGCTCCACTAAAGTTAATGCAGGCACTGTCTCTTGACATTCTCTAAATCCTTCAATGTAGGACAATTTCTGCAAAGGGGATGGCATGTAGTTGACTAGCTGACTGATTGTCAAACTTTTCTTTTCGTCTAGCTCTAGTGTAGAAAGTGACCAGGCATTTAGTGTAATAGACGGCATCTATTGCCACCATATCACCAACTACCAATTTAGATAGTAGTTTTGTGTCATGAAGCTCTGTTGCATACTTTCTAACTTTGGTATCAATCTCAAATGTCGATGCTCTGTTCATTAGACTTCACGGTGTCATCACCAACTGATCTTCTAGTTTTCACTGGACTGAGTTTGCTTGCGGTATCTTCATTATCTCTTTTCCTCTTTATGGCTTGTTTGATCTCAGTGCTATTAATTTTGTTCCTACATGACTTGTGCCAACAAGCATTATTCCTACTGAGATTAAATTCAATTCCATCCCCACTATCAAAATCTTTAATATCAAAACCAAAGGGATTTTCATCTAGCTCTTGCAATTGGGGAAGATTTAAGGCAAGTGTATTGTAGCCTGCTCCAGTGTCTTTTCGTTTCGAATATGCTGGACAGACAAGAGGTTCACTTGTTGTCACTCTGCAAAGCACACACACTTTCCAGTTTATCTCTTTTCAAGGTTCAGTTACTTCAATTGACCCTTCACAGTGATTAATGACTTAAACAACCTTTGCAATAAATATAATCTAAAACAAACACCATAACAGGATAATCTGATTAAAATCCTTGTGAAGTCTCCTCTCAATCGAGATAATTAACTCTGAAATCACAAAACTAACCTTTTGATTGTAGCAGGATGATTTGTCATGATTATTCCACAAATAGAATTTCTGTCATTAATCTCGCAATGAGCGCCCCCATGACAGTTTGCTTATTTAGAGCCCAGGCTTCCATCCCTACATGTAGTCTTGATTCTAGTCTTTCCTCGTCAAGGTTGAAAAAATCTTCTGATCGGCTTTTGTTAAGAGAAACCACTGGCCTCAGTAGTTATTATTATTGTTTTTTCAAAAAAACTAAATGTGGCAGCAGACAATTTGTAGAGTTTTACTGAAAAATGCTCCAGTGTTAACATTATTTTTGTGGAATTTTATTGGGATAAAAAGATACCTTAATGCAATATGTGCATCACTGAAGTTTAAATACATTTTCCTGAACACTTAAGTAATAGTCTATAAGACTTTCTATATATGTTTTACAATAAATTGCATGGATAATTCCCCTAATGATATCAAGAAAAATGCTGACCTCAGCATTTTCAATTAAAACCAGTCTGTACTTGTTACTGGACTTTTCAGCAGTGCCTCTATATCCAGAATTGTTGAGTACTTTGAGGTCTACAAACATGCAGAGTTTCGTACTTTTATCCAAAAAATGCACAATTCTTCCCCTTAACCTCCTGACTACACATTATGATTTTGGCCTCTCAAGCAGTCTAAAATGGCCGAAATTTCGGGCAACTTTAGGTGAGCCTAAAAGATACTTCGTACAAATTCCAGAAACTCTTATTTTCATGAGATAATATTTGTCCCCTTATTAGTTGACTGAGAAATATTAGAGGTCTTTCACTTTAATTCTACGGTTCTCACAAGAAGCCGAATATCGCTGCCGAATTGTTAGTGAGTGTTACCCATATTTTAGCCATTTTCAGCCAGTCGTTTTTCAAAAATGCGTCTGTTTATTTCCACAGAAAGACATATTTGTGATAGTCTTTTGCACTGTTATCAATATCCAGTCTAGTTAAAATTGGTATCTACAGGTAAATCAGAGTAATTGGTCTTGCAAAGTCCAAAAAAAATCATTAGTCAGAAATATTTCCCTCCAAATTTTTAGTGAAGAATATCGCCTTATACCGACTTTCTGGGATTGTTATCCATGATTTACTGAAAGATTGCAATAATAGTTAGCTGGACTGCAGAATAGAATATTTAAGCTGTGACATTGTTATTAACCTATGTGAACATTTCAAACTCGCCAAATCCTTACCAATATTTAGGCTAAATTTTCCCGCAAAAGTTCTATTTTTAATGTCACGCTGCTTGGAAAAACAAATTGGATCCTCAGTTCACTGGTCTTTTTTGCTGTTTAGGAGAACAAACTGCAAGTTATTAGTGAGCAAGGCTTTTCCCTGAATTTTAATTTTGGGACTTTTGCAAACCCCTTGTTTACATCAGTTTCTTTTTCGGAAGGGGTGACTAGCTACAGATTCAAAGGTCAGACGACAGGACTTGGAAATGTCAATCTTACCTAAAGGTTTTTCCATGGTTTTGAAAATATTAACTGTTCTTTTGGATCAGAAAATCACCTGCTGGTGGGAGGTCAGTTTTTCTTCAGTTATTAGCATGCAAACAAGATGGTTAAGGAAAGACATCAGCAGTGGTGTATATTTGGTGCAGCCAAATATAAACACAGAAACGCAGATTTTGAAGGCCGCTATTTGGCCTACAAAAGTGTCATACAGGACAGACGACTGGAATGTAAAGAAAACTGAATGAACATTTTGATACATGTGTAACAATAGGATTAGAATACAGATCGAGTTACGTAAGCTGATCTCGCCTGGGGACTGGGCATTGTGTAATCGTGAAATCAGCATGCATACCTGAATACATATTGATTCTGCTCTGAACTTAACTGTCTGTGTCTTGGTTTCAGTATTGCAGAGGTCCAGCTGACAGAGTTCCAGCAGTTGCACCATGTGTGGTTGTGCATGGAGAGCATTTTCGTTTTCTTTAATTCAACTTGACCCTGGCAATTTTCAAGAGTTTTCGCCAAATTTTCGAGAGTTTGCAAGCTGAAAGTGTGCTGGTGTCTTGGCCACATTTATTGTCACAAACAGTCCTTTTGGAAATTTCCGTGCCCTCGTGGTGTTGATCTCGTCATCAGGGTTCAAATCGACTGTTTTGATTTCATCATCGTCGCTAATATTTTCGTTGTCGCTTTCCACAGTATACTGGCTTTGGCTTCGTAGACATGGAAACAGAAGCGAAATGATTTCGTTTGTGGTCCTTTTGGCATTCTACACCATATGCTGTCTTCTGCAAAATTTACATTTTCGCATCAATTTCTGGTGCGCATCTTTGTCATCCTTGCCACCCTGATCCCTTTTGTTTCTGCTGTGTAAGTGATGCACTGTTTCTGACGTCGCCTCGATTGCATTATTTCTTTCTTTTGATAATTCGGAGGTTCTGCGTGCATTGATGCACTTATCAAGATCTAAGTCAGGAGCTTTCTAAAGATCCTTTCTGAGCTTTGAGGCGTGAATTTCACAGATGATTCGGTCACGGACCAGCGAGTTCCGCAGGGTGCTAAAATTACAAGTTGAAGCTAAGATCTTCAGGGCAACTATGAATTTTTCTACCAGTTCTCCTTCTTCTTGTATTCTAGTGAAGAACTTATAGCGCCCTACTGTTTCATTTTTCTTGGGATTGCAATGGGTTTCAAAGGCATCAATCATGTCCTGCAGCAAATGCTTGCTTGGGCCACATGTAAATGGCAGTGCATGGTATATCTCTCTTCTCTGGTTGCTGATAATATAGAGAAAGAGCTTTACCTTCATCTTTTCATCTCTCCCTTCCATTGCCAGATCCATGTAAAGAGTAATTTCTTTTTTCCATCTTTTCCAGGCATGAGGAAACACACTGCGATTTCCGAAATCCAAGTTTCCAGGCGGTTTGAGCTGAGAAATCTGAGAAATTTGATCTCTGAGAGATCAAATTTCTGCCTCAGTGATGTATGCGAACCCCTCAGAAAACTTATGCAAAGGATGTGGAGTGGCACTGGACAGGTCATCAAGATCAAGTGTTCCAAAGGACTTGTCAGCTAGTCACTGAAGCACCTGTATTGAAATACTACGTGCCAACAGAAGAGCTAACCCTCCAGAGCGATGCTTCACAAACAGGACTAGGTGCAGAACTGACTCAAAACGATCAGCCTCTGGCATTTGCCAGTATAGAATTGTCTGATGCTGAGACCAGATATGCCCAGATTAAAAAGGAGCTCCTATCTGTTGTTTTTGGCTTAGAGAAGTTCCATCAATATACATATGGCTGAAAAGTCACAGTGCAAACCGACCACAAGCCACTTGAAGCTAACGTAAAGAAGCCCCTCCACATGGCCCTGAAACGACTCCAGCGCCTCCTGCTACGCTTACTAGTATACGAGGTTACCCTCACCTACAGATTTGGCCGCCAGGTGCAGTTAGCAGACACGTTAAGCAGAGCATACTTGCCCCTCTCCAATGTGACAACATTCAAGGCGGAGGTTCAGACTGTAAACATGCAGGGTTCGTACAAAGTCTTGAATTCTTGAAAAAGTCTGGAAATTTGCAAACTACTTTTCCAGACCTGGAAATAGTATGGAAATTAAAGGCAAAGTCTTGAAAAATGGGATGAAGTCTGGAATTTTTCTCAAGGAGCAGCAGGTGTTTAAAAGCTAGCTGAAATCTTTGCAATGTAGCTGATTTCACTTGAATTAA
>Ga0126339_10000218_pt1 | contig 27063 bp, 5 predicted proteins | sample OrbTmetagenome_2_FD_92532 | JGI IMG/M metagenome (GOLD analysis project Ga0126339, IMG submission 92532) | Coral microbial communities from Petempiche,Puerto Morelos, Mexico - Orbicella T R C metagenome | ecosystem: Host-associated > Invertebrates > Cnidaria > Coral | place: Petempiche,Puerto...
CCACCACCATTGCCTCCAGCAAATGCAACATTGCTACTGCCACCACCACTTGCCATTTGTCTACTAGACATGAAAGTCGGTGCTTGGTAGGGAACAGACTTCGCTTCCTCAATCAAGAGTGGTGTTCTGTCACCACCTAGAACAGGGCTGCGTGGGTACACAGGTGGCACAGGGGGCTTTTCATTTGGCAGGACTATTGGCTGCTTCAATAGCTGTTCCTTGATCTCGTACTCTTCCTGGAGGACAACTGGCTTTCGCTTGTAGATGAAGGTTGTTTTCTCTGCCCCTGTCATTTTCTGCTTTCGACAACATCCCATAAGGATTAGCACACAGCACCCAATGAGAAGGAGAACAATGGCAAGTACAATGGCAGGTATAATTGCATAAGTCCACCATATTCCACCAGGCCTATCTGCAACTAAACCAGCAACAGGCGGTGCAACAACTTTGCATGGAGAAAGCATTTCATAAGAGCCAGATACCACCCTAAAATCTGGAGCAAGTGCCACTACAAACTGTGGATTCAAATCATTGCCAAACCAAAAGCCATCAATGAACTTTGCCAAGGTAGGATGAGAACATTCCTCATATGGCAAAAAATCAAAATAGAATGTAAATAGAATTCCAGGAGTGTAGCTGACCACACGCACGCTGGTGAAGTTTACTCCAAAGTAACTGGCTATCTTGTCTAACAGGAGCACTCTGATTCCCACATTGTCCATGAAGGTAGCATTGTCATAGTCAATCAGAATGTTAAACTTGTGACTGTAAGGAATGTTGTCTTCCGACACACTCACTTCAAATGCATCATAGGCCTCACTTCCTTCCTTGTCAGCAGCCACCATCAAAAACTCGTGTAATCCAATTCTATTAACATCAAAAGGCAAGCCATAAATTTCTTGGTGTGAAGAATTGAGGAGTATCCAAGATGTCCTGAGAAGTTTGTCTCCATCTATTGTCCTCATTTCTAGCTTTAAGTTTGGTGTGTAGAGGTCTTCTTTGTCGTAAAATGTGTCATTAGGAATGTGAAATCGTAACCCTTGTCCCTGGAATACATCCAGCCGATCAATGTGATTGTACAATTGTGGAGGTGTATTATTTGGTGGTTCAGGAGTTTGGCAAATGTCCAGGCCTTCGAACGAGCCAGAAGAGACTAGGAACTCGGGACGAAGAGCATTAATGAAGTTTTCATTTAACTTTTTGTTCATGATAAAGCTGGATTTCCACTTCAACAGCCGTAGGTCATCACATGCTAGATTTGGGATGGCAAACTGGAAGACAGTTGGAACATCTGGACCATAGCTACGGACACGAACATCATGAAAGTCCACTCCAAAGTAAGTTGCAAGCTTCTCCACAAAAATCACTCTTGAATTCACATTGTCTGCAACTGTAGCATCATCAATGACAATAGTAAACTTGTGGTTATAGATATTAGTATCTTCCAACACCTCCACTTTAATTTCATCGGAAGCTCTAAACCCTCCCTTGTCAGTGGCAGTCAAGTAAAACCTGTGCATGCCAATTTTGTTGTTGCCTATAGGTAAACTTATAATTTCCTGCTGTGGAGAGTCAAAAAGAAGAATCCATGAAGTTGGTAGCAGGTTTTCTCCTTTCATCGTTGTCATGAACAACTTGAGTTGGTGGGTGTACCCATCTTCCTTGTCATAGAATGTCTCTCTAGGAATAGGGTACTTCATTGCTTGTCCTTCGAATACAGTTTGGCGCTTTGTAGGGTTGATGGTTACTGGTGGAGTGTTCATATATTCTCCACAAAGTTGGTAATAACCAGAAATTACATTAAAATCTGGAGAAAGTGCTGCCACAAATTTTGGATTTATATTTCTGTCGCTCCAGAACCCACTTTTCACCTTTAAAAGATTTGGGTCGTCACATGGTCCAGCCGGAACAGTATCAAATCCAAAAGTAAATGTATCAGGGTTTTGACTCAAAACCCTAACGTTGTTGTATTCCAAGTCATAATAACTGGCTATTTTATCTATCAGTTTCACTCTCTGGAAAACATCTCTCTTGATTGCATTGTAGTTTTCAATGCGGATGGTGAAGTTGTTTTCATAATTTACGTTTTCTTCCAAGACAGTGATCGTCAAAGTAGTAAATCCTTCCTTTCCTTGTCTATTTCTTGCAACAAGGCGAAAATCATTACGTCCAACTGTACTGATATCCAAAGGTAAACCATAAATGTCCTGCTGATTGGAGTGAAGGAAAATCCAAGAGGACAGTGGAAGTTCTTTATTCTCCATTGTCCTAATGCTCAGCCTCAAGTTAGGTGTATAAAATTCATACTCGTCGTAGAAAGTGTCGTAAGGAACATGGAAGCGTATTGCTTGTCCCTGGGACACTTCTCTTTTGATAATACGTTGTTGATCTTCTGGGCTGCTCTCCAGCTTGGGTGTAATGCCTTCGCAAGGTCCAATACCAAAGTAGTAGCCAGTCAAAATTCTTATTTTGTCTTCTCTAAGGGCAGTTACAAATGACTCATTGACCTCTTTTTTATCATCAATCCAGAAGCCATCTATGATCCTTTTCAAGAGTGGATTGTCACATTCCCCATATGGAATGGAATCAAACCTAAAATGAAAAGATACTCCTTCGAGATACTTGGCGATGCGTACACTAGTTAAGTTTAGCTGATAGTATTTAGCAATTGCTTCCAATAAGAACACCCTGTTTTTAGTATTTCCTGCCAAGTCTTCATAGCTATAGCCTCGAAGGAGGATTGAAAACTCATGATTGTAACGGTTTGTGTCATCCACTACAAGCACCTTCACACTGGTAAAAGTTTCAAGTCCTCCACTGTCAATAGCAACTATGCGAAACTTGTGGTGTCCAACTAAATTTGAAGCATTTGGTTGGGCATAAATTTCCTGCTCTGAAGAATTAAAACCAATCCACGAGGTTGCAGAAAGAGCTTCACCATTTTTTGTTCTAATTTCAAGCTTCAAGTTACGTGTGTAAAAGTCCTGTGGGTCATAGAATGTGTTCCATGGGATGATGAAGTGCATTCCTTGTCCCAAAGACACACTCAGTTGACCAATTTTTTTGTTTACTTCAGGTATGGAATTCTCAGCAGCAGTTGGTGTACATAGTTCAATTCCCTCATGAAAGCCATACAGTATGTCAAACTCTGGAAGGAGGTATGTCTGAAAGTTTGGATTCAGTTCTCTATTATTTCTGCCAAAGCCATCTATGAGATTTTGCAAATTTTTACTGTTGCAGTTCTGGTCTGATAACTCGAATTTGAATGCAAAGAAAATGGCACCATGTTCATACGTGTAGGATGCAAGATGTAACTGAGACAAGTCCAAACCATAGTAGTTGGTAATTTTTCTCATTAGCTGAAGTCGAATCCCAACATCATTTATGAATTTTTTGTGGTCATAATTCAGGCAAATTGTAAACATGTGAGTGAAAGAGGTTAGGCTGTCGGACACTTGTACTTTAAAGCGGTCAGATACAGTTTTTCCACCATTGTCAGTGGCACTGAGAACAAACTCGTACAATCCAATGCTGTCACTTCCGAAAGGCAGGCCATAAATTACTTGATTCAGTGAGTCAAACATTATCCAGGAGGGAAGTTGACCAAGACTACCTGTTCTCATCTCTAGCCTTAGATTTCTTGTGTTGCCATCCTGTTGGTCATAAAACATATCAGCTGGGATTTGATATCGAAGTGCTCTTCCAGTGAAGAAGGTCATTTGGCCAATTGACTTCCGAATGACAGGTACAGTGTTAACAGGAAGGGGACTCCCTGTTGTAGTAGCCAGCATGACAGTTATACTGGGAGCAATAGATGATGGTGGAGCCATTGTGGCCAAAGGTGTTGGAGACGTGCCAGTCAGTACTGGAGTTGGAAACAGATTGCTTACTTGTCGACGTACCCTTTTTTCATGAGGTTTTGGCTGCCCAGTTACAATATGCCACCCACTAACAGGGGCTTCAAGAAATTGTTTAAATGTTCCCTGCTCAGAACTGGACTTCAAAAGAGAGACCATTTTTATTCCTATGACAAAAACAAAACAATACGTGGTTTAAGTACATTGCTTTTTTACACCACCATTTGGTCTTGCCAACACAATCCTACAGATATAAAAACTAACATGTGTGTAGGGTCTAAGGTGACTGAGGTGGACCAGGAAAAGTTGTCTGTTGCACAATACAGCAATAACTGGCAGAGATAGCTTGGGCTAAACAGGAAACTATTTGGCTCTTGGTCAGTTTGCACTGACCTCTCTGGACTTAGTCAGTATGTTATGAACTGAAGTTAAATGTTTTCCCATTCTGCCCACCCACTCATTTAATAAGTTTATAATTTCAAGTATTTTGCAACCAACACTTAACAACTCAATCATTAATTTTTTAAACAAAATTGGGTTTGGAGGAACCAGTTGGTACCTCTTTAGTGCTGGTGCTCACAGGGTTTAAAGAAAATTTTGAATTAGATAGCTGTTTTCAGAAAGTAGCCAGCAAATTTGCTGCTTGTGATGCAAGTACCTGAGCCGGGTTGTTTGAAAGCCAGTTAATGCTAACCCAGGATAAAAAGTTAACCAAAGAATTAATTTTTGTCCACTAAAATATCCATACCAACCCCAAGGAAGGTTAACGGAAATTCCAAGGGGGAGGGGGGGGGGGGGGGGGGGATTCTAAAGCCCAATTTTTTGAAGGAAAGTATGACACTAAAATGGAATTTCTGGAGGGGTGGGGTGGGGGTTCAAGCTGAAAAACCTTCTGTGGGAGGGGTATGGATATTTTCTGGAACAACACAATAGAGTTTTGAACAACCTGGCATTGAAGAACAGAACTGCCCAGCAGAGTGCCACAATATCCATCAGCAGCTGGCCACTTTTGACAACTTTGTCAGAGTGCAAAGAAAACCATTTTTCAAATTTGGCCTTTAGGCAAGCTGTTACTATGATGAACTGTTCCAAAAGTCATTCTCACGTAGCCTCCAAAAATTTATTTCAAGCCTTAACTTAATCAGCTTCAGACATTTTTCCCAAAACACTTCACTTGTTCATTGGGCAAGCAAAGAATGGATTCCACTAGCCTGACTGCATAATTATTAAGCGTTTCTTCTGCTCAACTTTTACACCAATAAGTATTGCCAGTCCCTCTGGATTACATGCACATGTTAGCAGGCTGTTAGCCAAGATTTGAAAAGTGGGCATCTAAAATGTGCTATAGGGCCTGCTCAAATGAACAATTTAGCAAGCAAAATATGAAAAATAAAATGATTTTCTTTAATAAGTGGCCGCATCCACAGGGTGCCTGGATGTCTGTTTGGCTAAAAGCCTGCATGTTAGTCCCTTGCCAGTTATCTTCCATCATAATGTGTCAGATCTGACCTAGTAATTTACTAGTTAACAGTAGCATTGATTCATGCTTTCACGAACATGAGAAGTTTGGAGAGAACAAAAGAAGCATAAGAGTCACCCAAGGCACAGCCAAGGACAACTTCTAGCTTCTTGAGTGCTCCTCAAACTTCCTATTTACAATTTTACAACTCAATAATGTACTCCATATGTTATAGCGGGACTTTTTGATCAGGTCACAAATAGAGTAGGGAAAATCATAGAGTTTGGTCTTAAATAGGGTACAGGATTTTAGAAGCAGGCTGCACACCCCACCCAATTTTTCTGCCATCCCCTGAGGGGTGGGGGGCCACCATAACTCATAACTCCCTAATCAAAGTCTCACTGGTTTCAAAACATTATTATTGTACTACACACCTGCAATATCCATTCCACAGCCAATTTTCCAGGAAACTACAATACCAGGCTTCTTGGGATCAGCTACATTTCCTGGTCCTGCTGTTATCATCACAATATTTTTGAACCCAAATGCTGTGCTATGTCCCTTTCCAGCTGACATGTGAAGGTCTGCTATGTTCACGTCGATGAATTCTGACAGTTGTCTCATGAGTTTCATTCTCTCTTCTCCACAGAGCTCCCCCACATGAAGATCAAACTGAACAGTGGCAACAGTGACGGGCATTCCATGAGAGCAAAGTGGTTCTGTAAAGGGTGGAACCTTTGTCTCGTTTGACATCATCGATTTATTCTCCAACATGGTATGTAAGTCTTGAACATCAATAGAGAAAACAGCCTTGTGCAATCCGCTGTCCCTTAGATGGACCTCAATATCAACTCTCCCTTTGTCTCGCTTTAAGGGTAACCCATAAATTTGGTTCTTGGTTGCATCAAAAGACAGCCATTTAGGTAGCACTGTTTTTCCTTGTTCTAAGGCCTAACAGACACAAGAAAGACTTGTTACTTATTTTGAAGCTGCCTGTACTTTTTAATAAGCCTGCTTAATTTCTTCTTAGTAGTGTCACTACAAAGGGGCTTTTTTTGAATGTGTAAATGCCCATTTTAAATGAACATTTTGTTTCTTCAAAATGTAGCTGGTAATCAATGCTGCCACAATCATTCTAGTTTCTGAAACAGTGTTGCATTGTGGACACTGTCAATGCTTTATATCAAAAGTTGCATGACAACACCTAAAATTCCAGTTTCCCCACCCTTGCAATAATTATCAAACACAACTTCATTGTCTCTAAGCTTGTGGTATTAAGTAATATTTTGAGTCATTTAAACATTCTGTATTTTTGCACTTTCAACAAATATCAGACCTGACCAGGCATGTGGTATTTTGAAGATGCAGTTCTTTTTAATTGATTTTTTTAGGGGCAAGTCTTCCATCCGTGTAATTAACGCCTCTTTCAATTAACACCAATATTGATTGTTGATACTTCACTGGATTAAGTGATATTCATTTCACAGTATGCATCTGCTTTGATTCACAACATACCTTGTATTGCTGTTTGCCATCTCGAGGGGGTAAAAAGTATTCAAATGATCTCCCAATAACAGCTATGGCATCTGGTAGTCTTTGGTATTGTTCCTCCAATTCTTTACCACAGACAAGCGTCACGAGGAGGCAGAATATGTGTATTATGAAGTTCATTTTGCAGATGAGAAGTGTGCTAGCACTTCTTAACTCTTTTGCACACAGACGCCTCAACCACAGCTTAAACTTAGCTTCTGTAAGCTATCAACACATTGATGGATCTGTAGAAGTAAATCACACAGCAATCTTTTAGAAAGAAAACAACCAACAAGGTCATTTGTGGTCAAAAATATAAAACGAAAAGTTTAACTTCTGGCTAAGCTGAGAGCATTTTTTTCTAACATTACAATAATTGGAATCGTAAAGCATTGCTTGTCCTTTTAACCAAAACTGAAAAGAAAACATGAAGAAAACATAAAGGATTTAAGTTTGCTAGCCTTAAACAGACAGCGAGTAGAGACAGTACAGATTCTTTTGCACCATGTGTCATCACATACTTTTTGCCTGTTCTAGCAAATACTCCCACGAGAAAATGATAATATATCGTTTTGACTGTTTAACATTTGTGGCTTAATGAAGCAAAGAAAGTTACTTTAGAGTATGCATATTAATCGTGGTATTACTTTAAAGGTGCCAAAGAATACAGTGCTTTATTTGTTAAAAATGGTGATGTCATATCCACAAGTCTTTCTAGAAAAAAAGAAGTGGTAGACTAAATAAAATTTACATTTGAAATGGCTGTGTGCCAAAATACAAATGCAGACAATATTTTAAGATCTACCTGCAACAGCTATGGTGACTGTGATTTCAAAAGCATAGGAACAATTTATTTAGATTTTATGCAGTTCAAAAGATAATTTTCTGATAGAATTAAAAGATTTTCTATTTACATCTTTGAAAGCAAGAGAGATTTTGAATATTTACCAAACTATTGAGAATTGATAGTTATCTTGGAAACAAAAATTGTCCGTCTTTTGAAACTTTCTCGAAATTACTCTGTTTACAGACTCTTGCTTAATTTCTCCTTCAACAGAATTTTGATTACAAAGTTTTATTCACTATGTCTTGACACAGTGCTGTATGAAGAAAGGATACAAGCTTTTCATAATATTTAACTTACTGACTGGCTGTAATATCTGATTGTCTAACTGGCAAAATACTTCTGTTCGGCATTAAACTTGAATTCTTCCATACTAACCAGTTTTGTCTTGCCTTTAAACATTAATCACACTCCAGACATAAAAATGTATTTAAAAATAATGATTTTCAGCACTAGTGGACTTGTGTGACAAAATCAGTATCTCTTGCTTTCACTCCCAAATTAAATTCATTTTGCACAAAACTAAAGCAGATTAATAAATTAATCCTCTATACCAAAGTTAAAAGACGAATACGCATTAATTATTAAACTGAACGTTTCAAAATTTAAATGTGCCAGCCAGGTTAAACGACTTATCAACAATATATTGCATTAGTACAATTTTCTCTGTCTAAGGAGTAGTGACAATATCTAATTGCAATTTGCCCGGTTATCGTTGCTTTTCATTATGTCTGTCACTTGTACTTTAAAAATCGGATTAAAAAAAAAACTGTGATAAAAAAACGTCAAGACAGAAAAGTGAAGTTAAGATAATGCTTAATCAATTTATCCTGTGACGCCTTTTGAAAATTGTGCTGACTTTCCGGAAATTATACGAGTTGTGAACCGCCGCAATATATTTTTTTCTTCAGGGCGAAAATATCCAGCGCTGTCGTTCCCCAGATAATTCTTTTCAAACAGTTGTACTATGATCATTAGAAGATAATTAGCGCCATTTTGTAAGCCAATTTCCTATCATTCAACCATCTCCGAAAGCTGTCAACATCACATTTCGTAGGTTTTGTTTAAAATTCACGATTCATTTAAAATTCACCACCTACCGGTATCAAAGATCGAAACATTAGCTTCGACCGTGCTGAAGATCGTCGACAGACAGCGTAAACGTTCTTCACCGAAAACCGAAGGAAACTATTTCCGAAAGATTTTGGTTTTGCGTGACTTATACGTTGTCGATGACAGGAAACCCAACACAGCGTGAAACGTGCGAACGAGTTGTTGAAGAGTTTTCAACAAATGGTGTTATCTGGCCATCAGACAAAACACCGGTCAAAGAATAATGATGAATTGGTATTTTGCCTTTCTCGGAAGCATTCTTTATCGTGTTCTGCAAGTAATATTTTATACGAAAAACGGAACTGTTTGGCGTGGGCTACGATTCAGTAATTTTCACTGAACTGTTTTGACTCCAGTTCACGCCCCTTATTGTGGGTAATATGACAACCAAAACAAAGAGATTTACTTTTCAAAGAATAGCTGCCATCTTCTGAGGCCTAGAATTAACTTTTTAACCCCACGTATTTCTGGAGCCCGAAGCAAAAGCGATTCTGTACTGCTTGCTTCTATCTTTACTTTGATATTTGGGTCGGGGGTCATCCATTAAAACGCAGTTTGAAGCATTTTCAAACACCGACAATATAAACTTCGGAGTAAAACAGCTTCAGACGGAGAACGTACATTTATATTCTATTTACAAACTTTCATTGCATTAATTTGACCAGTCGTAGCGACTCGCACATGTGCAGGTTAAAAAAGCGTCAAACGAGAAAGTTGTCTTTGGTAGAATTCAGCCCGTGGACACTCATGAATCAACCAAAGAAAACAAAGATTAATATCGAAAGAGAATAGGACCATGTTAAGCCACGAAATTGTTCAATATATTTAAGCGTTAAAGTTTAATTTCTTCCCGGCAACAGAACACGCATTATCACATATGTTATTCATATACAGAGCTTGTACATGTGAATGACTTTCTTGCTTTTGGCTTGTAAAATACCCGAATGCGATGTTTTAGTGCGTCAAATTATCTTACTGTCCAAGGTAAAACTTCAAGAGCCGGCTGAGAGTAAACGAATCTGCTCCTTCTTTGTCACAGAAACATAGCCATAAACTGAAATATTCCGAAGAAGCGACTTGTTTAAAACAGCGCGCAGATTTCGCGAAGTTTTAGGAGTTTCGCTAGTGTCAAATTTGACTGAACGCATTTCCTGGAAGTAAAACTGTGTCTCTTTAGCTAGTCGATTTTTACAACTTATAGCCACTTGTACTGCTTAAAGATTTACCTGATAAATTAAACAGGAACCGGCTATTCAAACGACTGTGACTCGTTTAGTTAACTTGCGAAAGGTTTTTGAACTACAACAACACTTGACTTTCGATCTCACCTCGTAAATGAAACTACACAGTCTTCGGTAATAAACTCCAACAAGAGCACGCCAGATAGTAAGAGAAGTGGTAATTGCTCGTTTTTCACCACCCAAGATGTTTTCTAGTTCACTTCTGTACAAAAACTACCCGCGAGACAGCGTAAAGGTGTGTTTGTCAAGACGCGACGCGTTTCCGTACTTCACTGATGATTGGCATTGATTGACACATTCCTGAGATCCCGATACACCGCGGACCAATAAAATCACGCGATTTTGAGTGACAAAAGTCTGCGGTCTTTTGCTCTGTTGATCACAGTGAATGGAGCGTATTTTTAAAAAGCGGTTGGACTCCCAGCAAAAAGGAAATTGGTATAACGTTACTTTGACCCGTAAACTAAACTTTCAAAACAACGCTGTTTGGAGCGAACGTCTAATAAGCTTTTAGCCTCAAGGTTTTTGTCATCGTCCGTTACATAGCGTTTTGTTGGTTTTCCGGAGGGGCGAGTGAGCGAAATCAAAGAAAAACTTGCGGTGAGCCCCCACACCACAAAAAATGAATTAGAGCGATAATGGGTTTGTTTGCAAACTTACCGAAGATCTTTTATTAGAAAATTTTCTTAAAAGCATTTAGCGAGAAGGAACTATTTAAATGATATCGGGATTTGAGTTCATTAGGTCTTTGTTCGCCACAGAAATGTTATTTATATATACATCTTTGTACTTTGACTTTTAGAAGATGTAAATTTTTGCACGATTTGCGGTCATTATTAAACTACAAAATATCACAAAAACGCATTTTCATGAATATCAGAGACAGTTTTGTTACAATAATTTTTAATATCGATAAGTTTTAATATTATTTTTTGCGGGATTGTCAGGGCTTGTGTCCAAGCGATTGAGATAGCTAGCCCAGGATTTGTAAATTTCACAGCTGTAGTAAAAATAAAGTTATTCGGCGGACTGAATGAAAAACTTGATAAAATCTCCAAGAATTATGTTTTCAGAGACAGACAGAGAGAGACCGATTGTAAAGATATTAAAATATTTTAAAATGTTTTCATCTTATATTGGACAGGTGAACTCCTTTCCGTTTCTTTTGAACACTATTGTCGTTACACTGGACAACAGAGCGCGAGAATTGTCTCTACCAGTGAGGATGCGTCGTGCTTCAAATGTTCAAGGTGGAAGACATGTCAAAACGAACAACTTTCTTTCCGTTATATGAAGGTTCGTGCTTTTCGTAAATGGATTTAAGAAAGGATTAACGGATAAAACTGTATCACTCAATTATTGAGATTGTTTTCAGCTTCTCATTTCACGCAATGAAGGTATTACATGTAAAAGTTGTTTGCAAAGAGGCAATGACTGGATCACAACAAGGTCTGTAGAACAGAGTGAAATCACCGAGTGAAAAATTTTCGAATTAAATGTTTGAAGTGCGACACGCTCGCTTGCGGCCTAATTTCGAAGCTGCTTTGCGTAACTTCTCAGTCTCCTAGTCTTTCTTGCAGACAACAGAACAGAACATAGAAAAATGAAATGAATACGTGATATTGTTTCAGTCGAAAGCTTTCACAGAATTCGCTGATATTTGCAGATCAGGCTGAAAGCTCGCCTATGAGATTGTAGCTGATAGGGGTCCTGATACGGTTTTGAAAGTCTCGCCTCTGTTTCGTCGTTAAAAAACCACCGTAATTCGTTTTGTCTACATCTTGCCAAAGACAACATGCAAAAAAACAAAAATTGTTATGTATGGCATCTAGATTTAATTTTAACTCATATCCGAGCCATCCCTTCCAAGGAAACAAGTTTGGGTTTGGTCTCGCCAGTCTGTCTACTTTGTCAGTTGTATGGCGTTAGTGTTTCCTTTTAAATGCAACCGTTTCACGTTCGTGTTTTCCTATGTATTCAATCTAATTTTAGAAGTTATCAATTCCATCGTGAATAGGCCGATATGTTAAGTAACTGACTGAGTGACATGTTTTGCAGCCCTCGGCATTTCAGCCTCATTGCGCACAAAGCTTAAAATATGACGGGCGTATAACGGTTTTAATGGTTACCTGAGTTTGGAACAAAAGATACTTCGAGAGGCTCTTAGAAAGGCTCATCCACTTCTTTTCACTTTGCGTACAGCTTGAGGGCTTTCACAAACAGCAATACTGAAGGTCAAAATGTTCCGCTTGGTTTGCAGAATCGAAACAAACGTCTTTCACAAAAATTATCGTGCGAAACCTATTGAATGTGACCTATCTCCTTTCATCTTTGGGCGCCATTTTTATAGTCACTTTTCTTTTTCGCCGAAGTTGAACTTTACTCTTAACGAAAAACTTAGAAATGACTTCATTGGAATAAACAATTTGACGTCATTCTGACTCGCCCTGTAAAATCGTGGGCACAATCTCGACCTCGCGGATGAGAAAAAGGAAAGTTATGCTTGTACTTTCGGATGTGGGTCCGCTTTTGCTATTATGTTGTTTTTTTTCTTCCTTCTCTCTTTTGCGTTTTGCAAGGTCGCAGAGCGGAAGAATTGACTAGAATCATCCATTAGCTAGCCCTGCTGCGTAATTTCGAATATTCTACTAGTTATACGTTGAATTTAATTTTTGTTCTTTTTTGAAGGAGTCACTGCGACACTTAATTTAGTGTCACGCTACAATAACGGTTCTTATAATCGTGCATGAAAGTTGTATTTAACACAAAATATATATACCTTTAACTGAAAAGAAGAAGGGTTTGTCCGGCGTAGAAGTCACTAGAAATAACTGAAACGGTTTTGTATGCAAAGAAATCTAAGAAAAAACAACGCAAAAAAAAAGTGCGAGTGTCGGTTAAATTTAGCTACAAGGAGCTTAGCGAATTGTGTCAGCATAATTTTAATATCGACTTACATGAGCGAATGGTACTTAAGCGGGATTAAAACAAGATTTAGTCTTGGAAAGATGTCAAAACTTAGCTTCACCTGATACATATGCACGTACGATGTTGAAAAGCAGCTGAAAGATTAGATTTGGAATCCGGGCATTACAGAATTGTATCGATAGATTGGTGCCGTGGTTTCAGCAGAGAGCGAACGCATATTTTTACATGTATATAGTGAATAGAATTGAAATTCGCTTCCATTACTCGCCTCACGTGATGCTTAAATATTATTTTGAACCATCTATATTTATCAAAATCATAGACATTGGGTTAATAATTTTGTAAGGACGAACTAGAGATCGCTGTTGTTAAGGAGATGGCCCTGATAAACTCTATCGCGCAAAACCTCTTGTGTTGCGCTTTATATATATATTTTTTTTACTCCCGAGCACTTTTTTTCGTTTCATAGCGTCTATTTTTCGTCAAGCTGATTCGCTAGTTTGGCATCAAAACTCTTCTCGGATATTTCGCTATCAGTTTCTAAAACCTCTGTTCCACAACGGCGCGCAAAATATTTTGTCCAGTGGATCGCAAAGATGAGAAATGAACCCAGAATTACACAGAGCATAATTTATAAACTGCGATTTTTGAATTGGTTCAGTTTCTATTATGGAAATAGATGAGTTACAAAGTTGCCTACCAGCTTAGCTTTAGCAACCGAAATTTGAAATCCGATTCTTCACCGTTATCATAATTGCATTTAGTTTTGCATCCAATGTCTATTAAAAATGAAATTTGCAATATTGAATAGAGAATTTCACTTTCGCTAAGCAGATGCTTGATAGCCTTAGCGACGAGAACTTTCGTCGTTCCGACTTTGATCTAAAATCCAATCTCAAATTGATTAAAATCCACAGAGGTTTTAACAACAAAATAAAATAAAAATATCTTTAGAAGCGAACTAATATTTTACGGAATAATTGCACGAGATTTAGAACAAACATATATCACTGTATGTTTACTCTACACTTTTAAAAGAGTGTTACATGAACGAAGCTTAATGTTGAGAGTTCTCGTAAAATTACTCTTCAAACATCGCAGATTTTGAGAAGCATTTTAACTTTGCAAAGTTCTAGTCATACTAGGAGAGAGATTAATAAAAAATTGATCCGTAATTCAATCAAACGTAATAACCAAGCCGACAAAATATATGGAGACTGCAGTAATTAAACAGCACAGATTGAGTGTCGTGCTTTCACAGACCTTTTAATCACAAGCTAGATTGGTTTCTAAATTTCTTTTAGCAAACGTTGATTATTTTAAGAGTTTTGTTATTTATATTTGTTTATACTTAGAATTGCTTTTCTTTTCCAGATCGAGCAGAGAGTAGGAAGGAGAAAGGGAAAAAAGTAAAGTTAGTGGTGGGAAAGGTTCTCTACGAGAGGCCATGTTTGTCGCAATGGAGAAAAGAGGTCAATGATACAACCTCAATAAGCTTGTTTTGTAATCTGATGATAAAAGAACTTGCTCTGTTTTTCACATCGTGTAGTCAGGGCGCTTAAAGTATTCAGTAGGAAAAATTATGTTTTTTATGCCATTGAATAAATCCCTTATTGCCCAACCTTGTCAGGTCAACATGGCTGAATATTGCCCTCTTTCTCTTTTGCATGATTATGGACCTTGTTTGCCTCCCGATCCAGTGCAAGTAAAGAAAAAGCAGTTGGACGATTTCCATCCATATTGACCTCACACTCGGTCAATAAGGCACATGCATTCTCTTGAGACTCAAAGCATCGCCACTAAAAAAGCATAAGTTTCCTCAGGAAGTTGAAAACATAGTCGACATTCAAGACTCTGGTGACGCTATTTTCAAATGGAAAGTTCAAGTCGATTGGTTTCAGTTGCCGATCGTGATCGTCCAAATGAGATTAGTTTGAAACTGAACAAAGACTTGTTAGAATCGACAGCCTGTGGAATCCGTCTTCTGATCAATCATTTGTTTCTCATAACTCGCACGCGTCCTTGCAAGCCGATACCATGCACTCTACAAACAACTGTTACAGCGTTGTCTCTTGTTCATGTCTAAAGTCTCTGTGTGAATATTTGCAGTTTATAATTGACAAAAAGTTGATCTCTTGTAATGTGCCCTCCCGCTCCTATGCCAGCAAAAATATGATCATGTAGAAGCCGTAGACATGAAATTAAACGCCAGTGCGCTAATGCTATCCTTGAAGCTTCAATTCAAGAGGAAGCTAATGAATATTTACCAGCGACAAATCACGCGTCGATAAGACTTATAATAAAGTCTGCATACGTGTTCACTTAAAGCTTGAAGAACATCTTTCTCTTAAGTTGGCATGGTGTGGCTATAGTCCTTTACCTCAAAGAAGGAAATTATTTCACTCCATTTGCTAGTTTACTTCTTAGTAACACGACATGGCACAAAAACTTAAATCACATGATACTAAGTCCCGTAAACTCCTAATGCTATTGTACTCACCCGTTTGCTTCAAGGACTTGGAGTCTGTAAGTTCTTGGTTGTTTTATGTGGTTTCCTGTTACTGTTTTCGGCTTCAGGACTTCTGCTGGCCCCTTTGTGCATGACGTGACAAAATCGGTCTTTGTAAAATGACAGGTCACTGTCTTGGCTGGTATCCATGGTGCCCCCACGTCAGTTTGCCACGTGACATTTATAGCACATTATTTTAGCTTACAATAGACCCTAATAAACACGATCTAACTTCTTAACATTGACCTTTTTGTCATTTTATTGTGATTGTTGAAGTTCGATTAAGTCGAACAGAATTTTCCATGCACTTTAAATTTTTGTCGCGCTCGGAGTACAGGACTTAGTACTTTTCTACCAGACATTTTTCGGGAAGACATGCACCGAAGGTCAGAATCTCAAACCGGTTGTTTCCCCTCCCCCATCCCCCCATCTGTCTCAGTAATCCCCTCTCACTTAGGTTTGACCGGTGTTGAACTAGAATCTAAACAGTACAGAGGAACACACCAACGGGCTCGGAAGCCATAGGGCCATAGAAGATTCAGTGTAGTATTACGTAGGACCAACCTAACGTAGGATTTAGCAGTGTGGCGCAAGTCAACAGAATGGCTCTTCCCCCTCTGCCTCCACTGTTTCTAGATCGAATTAGAATTTAGAAGTGTTGGATTTTGTGGCGGGAGAGAAGAAAACCCTCCGAGCGAAGATGGGACACAACGACAAGCTCCACCCACATATGACGCTTGGTGAAGGATTTGAACTGGGCCACATTGACGATAAACGACTGCGCTATTCCTACACCTCAAACAGATTAGTCACTGAAACTAGGGAAGCTTTTTATAGGAATAACTGAAGATATTGTAAATAAGGTAGGCTCTGTAAAACAAGTAAATGTTAAAAATATTGTTAAGAAGACGCTTAATGGCGGTATAAATCAACCGACGTTTCGGGACTACTGCCTTCTTCAGGGTTTTCAAGCTGCCACGTAAAATAACGAGATTGTCATTTGCAGTCGTGTGCTGTTTTGAGACTGTTTGCGCGTACGAAAAAATGCACGCGCGTGTCTCGAGACTTATAAAATAAATGTAAATCCCCTGCCTAGTTTTAATGTTGCAAAACAAAGAATTTTTTTTAAATCTTTGTTCAAGACCAATTAAGAGCCAATTTTTTTATATGCACTTTACAAGATTCTGCTCGAAAACCACGCCATATAGAGTGCGGGCTTCAGTCCCGTAAAACTAAAAAAAGACAAAGAACGCAGACAATCCAAACTGACGCGGCGTACGGGAAAACGTGTGCGAGCGAATCACAATTTGGTTGTGGTTTTATTAACTCGGAGTGGATCATAAAGTGGCGAGAGTGTTTTTCCCAGTGAAGCCAATCGGTAGCGTAGTAGAGATGTCTTCAAATGAGTGACGTAAACCTAAATCTGGCCAATCACAAATTGCACACGCAATCCAGTGAGCCAATCAAAACTCGAAGCGAATACATGAAGCTTACGCCGAAGCGCGGGAAAACGTGTGCCAGCGAGTCTCGATTGGTTTTGGTTTTACTTCTGATTGGATGACAAATTAAAGGGCGCTATTTTTTTTTTTATGCCAAACGCTTAGCGTAGTTGAAGCAAACCCAAAGCAAGTGCTTATTATACGTTGCAAGTGAAAACTGAAGTCTAGCCCAAAACACAGGCGAATAGTCCTAATCACGGTTTTCGACGCCATCTTGGCGGGTAGGCAAAGCGGTCAGAAATTACAGTGTTTGTATGGGAATCCGATGGCAAATAACTTTTTGTAAAATCGAATTTTATCCGATTTGTGACTCGTAATGTTAAAATACTAGGTGAAGATTGTTTTCACCAAGTTTGAAGGGTGTAGCTTGGCTACAAGACGCTCAGTTAATTTTTCTAATTTTCCATACATTTGTCTGTAAATTTGGCTGGGTAGACGCGGTTCGCGGGAAAAAAATTTACAGACAAGTATTTGAAAAAGTAGAAAAATTAACTGAGGCTCTTCTAGCCAAGCTACATCCTTCAAACTTGGTAAATACAATCTTCTACATAGTCTTTTAGCGTTGCGATCCACAAATTGTGAATCGCTGCACCCTCGTCAACTATTATGCGATAGAAATCTCGAAATACATCACAGATGACATCAAAAAAGTGAAATCGCACACGAGCCCTTAGGCGAGTGTGTCACTAATAGCTACTAATGATGTTCTTACCACATGTTGATGTCTTCTGTGACCTATTGCTGAAAAGACTCTCGGCAACATGGAATGTATTTGGTTTATGTTGTAAAGAAACAAAAAACAAAATGTTACTTCATCCATACCTCTGTCCTCCAATACATCATAGTAAAAACCAATCAAATTGCGAGAATAATTTCACTTACACCCCCCTCCACCACCTACTATACAAAAAATTTTTGAGTTAAATTCCTCAGTTTGAAAATATGAAATTAAGGCAGTTACGTACTGTTTATGCCCGGCGCTTTTTACCTCGACATCTCTGCACGTATAGTCTTGTGCTCCAACTACAAACCTTGAACTTTAATTATTAAATCTACTCAACACGTAACATGTCATAACAGAAGTTTATAACTCTTTTTTAAACTTCTGCTCGTACATGTTGGCGCCGGGAACTGTACGCCGGTGACATCTTTACCTGAATCTTCCTGTCTACCCGAATGTAGTAGACTTTTCCACGCTCACAAAATGTACGTCATCATGGAGACAAGCTGGCTCAGCTAAATAGCCCTTATCATGATTAATTACGTCATGTTTTACGCACAGAAAGGTCAGTTGAATCGGTTGCGTCGTGCGTGAAGGAAGTGCGTGATCCTCCATTTCCAGCTGTTGTTAGCAACGACAAACATAATAAATTAAGCGTAAATGAGTCTAGAATGACTTAAAAGGACGTCATAGTTAACTTGAAAGGTTGTTTGGATAAAAAAATGATCACCATTCTTCTGAGAAAATGCGATATGTTTTACTTCTAGAACTGTGACCGCTAAGAAATCGACTTCCCGTTGCATTTTCTATTTTGTTATTCATGCAGATACGATAACCATAAAAGAAACTTTGTCTTAAGCTTATCAGTTTACTTTATTCACACCCTCTAGTACGTCTCACAAATTTACATTTTCTCTAGTTTTTGCTCTTAATTAATCAGTGGGGCATGCACAGTTGGGCTCTTATAATATATTGGACACTAACTGGAAGCTAGTGGGTCTTCCAAAAACCCTTTTAACGCGCGGGGGCTGTTTTACTCTAGGGGACACTTGATGCTGAAAGGCGAATCATACGGTGATTTAAATCTTCTGTGAAGTCACTTTAAATTTTCTTTTTTTTTTTTTTTCGTTTTTTTTTTCCCACTCCTCTGTCGCTCCTCGCAAAAAGTTGATATCGCTATAACGAATTGAAGGCTGTCACCCGCAATGATCCTCTGTAATTTCCGTGTAGTTAATTACTTCAATTCTAGGAAAGTTTTGGAAACGATCTACTAACTAAATTCTCCGCCAGTTTTTCCTGTCCTTTATGTGGTTATATTAAACTTACCGAACCGGGAAGAAAAGAAAACGTTTACTTGAATCCCGCCCCCTGGCCCAACAGGAAGTCGAATGGCCCCGCTAATCTCTGAAGTATGTTGCTAAAATTTGCCTGTTCAGTGTAATATGCAGAGTACATTATCAAATCCAATTTAAACAAAGACTTCCTGAGCTTCAATAGATCTCCATGTGTTCATTCGACTGACGTACCTTCATGATTGAAACTTTTAAAAATGACTACAACAAGAACCATTTGAGGTAAGGAGAGGGTCAAGTTTTTCTATAATGGTTACACCGACTCGAATCTGTTACTATATGCCTAAATAAGACGGGATGACTTGACCTAAATGTTGTCTTTGTACTTCATGAGTTCATTGACCGAGTTGTGTTGCGTTTTGACTGTTAATTATATTGAATACATAGACCATTGCGCGATGAATTCGAATAGCGGTCAGATCGCTCCATACCACGGTCAGAACTCTGCAAGTCAGATCGTTCCACTATATAGTTAGGCCGTCAGTTAATTAAAAAAGCCGCGTACTCGATATTTATATCGATTCGCGGAACGAGTCTATACAAATGCATTACCATCTTAACTCTACAGAGGAACCTCGACATAACGAAGGGCCAAGGGACTGGCAAAATTATTCACTATATAAATGAGGTTTCGTTGTATCGAGGTTCTTTTCCATACACTTTAGTTTTACTGGGGCGAGAAAATCGTTCGTTATGCCGAGGACTTCGTTATATAGAGGTTCGTTAAATCGAGGTTCCACTGTATTAGAACTTACTTTCTTCAATTCACTTCCCGGTTCCAAAATATTCGAGCTAAAATCTTTTCTTTTCCTTCAGAAACGGCACTTTACAGGGGCGGATCTACAGGGGAGGGTGCAGGGGGTGCCACCCCCCCCCCCCACCCTGAGATGAAGTCCACTTCTTATTCACTTTTAAAATTTGTTTACCTCACCGGTCAGTTCCTTAGTGGTGCAACCCCTCCTAAGGAAAAAAAACCTGGATCCGCCCCTGCTTTACTTAAACTTACAAGTACAGGCACTTGTTAATGTTTATATTATCGACTGTAGCTCCATCGGTTATATAATTACGCATCCTTCCGGTATGAGCAATCAGTGATGAAAGGAGTACTCAGAACTCGAAGCGGCTCCTCGAATATAGAGGAGCGATCTATATTTATCTCACTATTTTAATATAAGTTGAACGATCTGACTTTTTTTGTGGAACGACTCTGACCAGATACCGTTTAATTTGAATTGTCCATTCATTCATTCCTCCTGAGATGAGGAAAAGAGCAAGGTCCTTTAAACTGAAAGGATAAACGGTCCGGAAACGTCAATCTCAAAAATTAATTCTGAGAATTTTCCCAATTTGAGAAAATCTGATGTTCTCGACATTATTTTTACACATTCCGATATATTATAACCAAATTCCTCATATTTTTTTGTGTCTCCCGATTCCTGCCAAAATTGCTATTCTCTGGGTGGAAGAAAGAGGCGTAGAGGGCTGACATACTTAGTAATTGCACTCTGGAATAACTATTTTTATTTTTACATTAAAAAAGAAACCCTGTGTAGGGGTTTTGGTGTTCGAAGGGGTGGGGTTAAAAATTATTTTTGTTACTCTTGTAAACTTTTTTTCAAGGTATGCTTCCTTGTATTCAAAGGAAAGGCTAGAAATGCATTTTGTAGAGAATTCCATTTGAATTCGTCTTTGCACCCAATTCATTTAATTTTGTTGGACTGACTTTTAATTTACACAAAATTCAGAAATTTAATACAAGAAAACCACCGTAATAAATGCCACAAAGTTAATCTAGTTTTTCATTATAGCTTTCTTGGTTAGCAGGAGATGTATATAAAAACAAAACTGGGAAGAACAATAAGTCTTGGTTCAGAGAAGGTTTTCGCACAGCTGTGCTCTACCCGGAGCAATTGCGGTAACCCAATTGAAAGTTTTAGGATGCTGATTGGCCGAAATGATCAAATCCGTTCATCTGATTGGCTCACTTCTCTTTGAGCGACGTCCGGTAGGGATTCGAATGCAGCGCGCGAGGTTACTCAAGTAGAAAAAGAAAGAGGCAAGCCTTTTCCAATTCAACAGCTTTCGAGAGCTTTCTTTTGATATTCAAATTTTTCAGCGTCACAAGGGAATGTCGAGGTAAGCTGGCTGAATTAAAACTGAATGACGCAGCTTTGATTTTCAATAGAGGCTGCCCGTATTTGCAGATTGCATGCTGTTGTTTATTTTTGTACTCATGCTCTTTGTTGTATGGAACTCAGATCTGGGCGAATCGGTAAACAAAAGAGAATTAACGAGGACAAGGCATGTTTCAAGGTATGGAAACCATTTTTTCGTCTAACGCGTTAAGATATCATTCGTATTTTAACTGAGTTTTACATTGTTGCTACGTTGCACATAGATCTTTTGCTGTGAGCTTAGTTAACGAACGACAATTCCTTTAGAGATCAGATTGAATTCTCTTGTTTGTTGTGACGCTTTCTGTCTTTCTTTATACGTTCTGTTCTGCATGCGCTGATTAAAGTTCTTCAGTCACTCTCTTATAATGAAGAGCAACTTATCTTTCTGTTAGGAGTCTCGACAGACCAGAACACTTAGTGACAATTAGCTTTGTTGTAAACATTATTTCATCCGTGACTGCCCAGTAATTCCGAGCAATTTGGTGATGGATATCGGCCCGTATGGCGGTGCCAAAGATTATTCATTGCTTTGTTCACCATATTCGCCGTGTTAACTTCGATTGACGCTACCTTCTAAAACATCGATAGGGACGGGAACAGGATATCTTTTACGCAAACTTGAACGATTTGTTTTCAAGTGGAGAGAGTCGTTAAGACTTAAACTTTTTTACGCTACTCAACTCAACGATGTAAACATCAAAGATATATATGTCGTAGGCAGAGGTATGTTATCTTCTTCCATTCGATCATAACAAAACTCGTCGAAAATTGTGTCGCACGATTATTGTAATTACTAGTAGATGTAAATAACAATTGTCCTTTAAGAGAGAAAATAGATTTCTAATAGTTTAAGGCGGAGGAACATTTAGAAAAGTCATCAAATAATAAAGAAGTTTTCAAGTCATGGACGTTCTTTCTTTCACCGATCGTTAGAGCAAAGTCGCGTTATAGATTTCGTTTTGATATTGCGATTAAAAATTCATAGCCGAGCGAAACCACAACAAAGTGGTACAACTCATTTTGAAAATGAAATCTAAACTATCACAGAGAAACAGATGGCAGTTCAGTTTGTGAAAATTTGACTGAGAAAGACTAAAACTTCTTCTGTAGAAAAGCGAATTTTGTTCTTCAAGCTTTTTGCAAAGTGCGTACGTAGGAGGGCATACATGTGCAAAAAATTCCGCATAGGATGGACTTCTCGTCGGAATACTTCTTTCAAAACAAAGCCAGCCTGGTGTTCTAAATAATTTATACCTGTTTGATCTAGGAAATCAAAGTGTGTTAGGTGCAGTTGTTTACAAGGGCAGGATGTGGGTCTGTAAAATGATATGGTTTTAGTAGTAGATGATAGAGGAAGTTGAAAACCCACCAATAATTGTAGAATTTTAGTCGATGTCTTACATCTGACTAGATTTCCTTATTTTTGTCATATTATGTCTGACAAGGTGTGGCAACTAATTGACATGATGATTTGAACAAAACATTATTTTTTTATTTTCTTCGACCTCTGTAGAGATGGGTTTGTTTTTGTCATCAACACATTTTTCAGCCACGTCAGTTCTCTGTTTAGTCGTTGTCTTAGATACGACAATAATAATATACCTTATTATTCAATCTCACAAATATACTTCCTGTATGAAATTTTATGTGGGCAGTATTAATTGCCCCTGCAGTTTCCAGATATTACAACAGATACTGTTGCAAAAACTGTAAATTTTAGGGGCTTTTCATGAAAGCAAATGTTAAGTTGGCTATGTGGTACTCAAATGAAGTTAGTATCTCTCAGGACTGCTACCGTCCTACATGTGTAAACTAAGGGATTTCATCTCTGCAAGTGAAAAGAGTTCTATTCCCTTTGTGGGATGAAATCCCTTGAATGGTAGTGAGCTGCAAGACTTTTTTGTATAAGGTCAGATTGGAGCAGGCATGTTTATTTAGGTAGTGAATTGTGGACGTTGAGATATAAAATCTGCATCAGCCGAAGTGTCCTACACCAAAAAAGCTTATTCCAGATTTACCCAGGTTGCCTCCCCTCCCTCCCCTGAACAGATGCTATGCTACTCCACCACAAGGTTACCCCTTCATATCAAAATTGCTGGCACCCATTATACACCTGATGGCAGAAAGAAGCTTTCTCAAAACATTCTGTTGAACACAGCAGCCAGGAAAATGAGAAAAGTAGTTGTACTAGTAAGGGACCTGGTTTTAAATTTCAGTATGAAGTATGAGGCAAATGATCTCCTGGTAGCAAAATTGCCTGATAGGATACACATTGAAAGGACTGAGAGAGGTGCCATAAATGAGTGAATTTTCTTGCCCAAGAACACAATGTAATGGCTTGAATGCAGACCTCTTAGTCAAAAGTCCAGTGCGCAAACCATAATAACATCACTTCTCCTGTAAGGGCAGTGGCAATATGAAGATGATACAGAGTGAGTAAATAGCGTAGCACTCATAGAAAGTGAAACTTTTTGTTATGGCATATGTGAGAGTGTAAGGAAAAAGTAGTACAGTACAATACTGCCTAGCCATGAAATCTCTTTGAACTACTAGCACTGGGAAGGAAGTTTCAAGTCCTACATGTGTCCTAGAAGTGCAAGGACAATCTTTGATGAGTGACCACAGTTTGACCAGGTCAGAGTAGCTTCCACAATTACTTCAAGTCTTTTAACATTATTTAGAAATTTGTAAATTTAATAAATGTAGTAATGCATGAAATACAATTATACAGGCTTGCAAGCCCACCATCCAAGGATCATTCCACCATCTAAAATTTTTGTTTTGTTTTGTTTAGAAAAATCCTCCCAGAATATTCTATATAAAGTATATTGCTATTACATAAATTAATATCTGATCTATGTTGGCTTGATATACATATAATTACATAATTTTTTGAGTTGACACCTGACATGAAATTTAGCTTAACTGAAAGAAATTTCATTATGATGTGTTATGGTGGAAGATATCATGTACAGTGTAAAATGACATTTAGATGTTTAATTTGAAAACTGAATTTAAAAATATTGCAACAAGAAGAACACATAGAACAATATACAGTGCATGGGATTGTACTAATTATTTCTTATGACTATGTGAAATGATTCTTACACATGTTTACAACATTTATATTTTTCTGATAAATAATCTTATATAGTCTATACTCTGAAACATATCAGTACTCAAAATCAGTAGAGAAGAAAAATATGATTTATAAATTAAGTCTTTTATTGACCTGTTGGAATTCTGATCTACAATGAGAAATTGACATCCAGCTTTCCAACATTTTCAATATTAACAGTTCCAAGCAGACATTGACGAGAGTTAAGAAAACCCATTGTTTTATTATGTTACTAAGTTCTCAGAACTTGAAGAAAATTGAAGAAATATATGATGTTCAATTCATGAAGGGGAATATTCTTTCGATCTTGGGAGTGAAGGGTTGAAAATTATTTGAAATATAATGTTTAAGAGGCTTGTCAACCACTGAGGAGCTTAAGCTTGCATGTTAGTGTTCTTGAGTCATGGATTCAAATCAAAAGTCTAATGTTCTCTTCTTTAATTTGCAACCTACAGTTTGACTTCTTGTTAAATGTATCAAGTTAGATGCATTTAAAGGACTTAAGAGCCTCGCAATTCATTGGCCAGCAGGAGTGAAACTGCACCAAAAACAAATAATATCAACTTCCTGAGTCTGTCTGAGTCTCAAAATGTCTACAATTCATCTACCTCCGAGATACCTCAATATCGGTTGAGAGATGAATGTTTTTTTCCCTATAAAAGTTATGTGCTTTTTGAAATATAAGAGGATTCAGGACACAGGACAAGTATAGTTCGTGCACAGCGGGATAAAACTTTACCTTTATGTAGTTCTAATGTTGTTATAATCCGACCTGTAATTAATTATTTACATAAATAAATAACCTTGTGGTTAATAAGTAGACTTGTTCAATTGACTGTTAATTTATTCAGACGCCAAAGTTTGTTTGATGTCAGTGAAAGTAACCTTTTGGCATCAAAACTGTTGTTTGACTTGTGTCGTAATTATCTCTGTCAGCTTGAAAACTCCCTGTTCATGACAGCTTGAATTTCAAGTTGCTTTTGTTATCGTTGAACAGGAAACTTTGTGTACACTTAATGTTAGCTTTCCAAACAACAAGCTGCATTTTTAGCAGTAGCTCACTAATTTGTCTCTAGGGAAAGTATGTTATAACCTGATACTTCAGGAAATAGTTGTGTAGTGAAAAGAAACTTTGTATAATTTTGTTCATACCGGAATGTCTTCTCACCAGGAAGGTAGGACGTGTTTCTAGAAAAAATGTTTAGTTTAGCATCAGTGATACATGTATAAAACTACAATTAATTACGTACTTCAAATTACAAGTAAGTTGTGGCTGTTATTTAATAAGATTTAATCCTCCATGCTTATAATAATCAATATACACATTGTTCTAATTACTAACTTACATGTATGAAAAGTTAAAATGTAGTACTAATAAGGGTTCCAAAACTGATGCGTTTTTGACACAAATATTTATTGAAAACGGTTTACTTAGATGATATAGAACTTACTAAAATAATAGTTACTGTAGCAAGAAATGTTGCAATTTTGAAATTGATATTCAACCTAAAAGTGAAATGTAGACTTTTCCGTTTATTATTGAGTCAGGAGATCTGGTTTACTGTCAAGATAATGTATGTTATCAGATTTTAACAGAATGTTTGAGAAGGTCAGACCATTATTGTTTAATATTGCAGTCGTCCTCTTGGAATGATTGTGATGATTTCAGCTGTACTCTAGAGATTCTGAAGAGTTTAAATCATTGTTTAGAGCAGAGAAAGCCTTTTATTTGGAGTTTATTTTATCATCACTGGCAGTTTACAGTTGATTTTAGACATCCAAAGTGAGCGGGCTTTTTTTTGAAATTCTTGTGTTGTCAAAGAAATAGCATTCTTCATGTAAAAGTTATTATGGACAAATTTTGAACTCTCTGAGAATACTTGTGATCTATTTCTCTGACATATTGAGCTTGTCTGGTATTTGGAAAACTGGAAATATTCATTATTCTCTTAAGTTTGAATTGTTGTGGCCAGAAAAAGAATCACTAATTTGGCTTTCTTAATTGGCCCCAAAAAAATTCGTAAAAAATAGAGTTCTGCTGATCCAACCACAAAACATTTCAAGTATCCAAATATTACAACCTTGAAATCAGCTCAACTAAGTATGAAAATTTGTACTTGAAGCACTTTTCTTTGCATCCTGAAGACCTGGTGACTCATACGGGAGCCTGGGAGATTCAGTCTGTAGTGTTTTTTTAGTACAAATCTTGATTCAAACACAATGAAGCATTTGCTAGATCTCTCATCAACTTTAATTAACACTAACAACGAACCAGAGGCTTTAATCATCACCAAGTTATTGCCATGCACTAATATTTCAAGAGGGGAATGTTGCTGATAGATCTTGTAAAATGTTGAACATTATATTATTAGCGAGGGAATTAAATCAGAATTGTGTCAACTGATCTAATCACTAGCTGAAAGAATATTACATTGTTGCACAGTCAATGCTTTCTGTTAAATTAAAAACGATATGAACACCAACTTAGTGAATTTTTGTTTAACCAATTTTCTGCTCAATTAAACTTGACGGATAACTTCCTCATTAACCTCTTAGTTCCCAGTCTGAAACATTCATAAAGACAAGTGATATAGTAGTAAGTAAGTAAGTAAGTAAGTAAGTAAGTAAGTAAGTAAGTAAGTAAGTAAGTAAGTAAGTAAGTAAGTAAGTAAGTAAGTAAGTAAGTAAGTAAGTAAGTAAGTAAGTAAGTAAGTA
>Ga0126339_10000219_pt1 | contig 27060 bp, 19 predicted proteins | sample OrbTmetagenome_2_FD_92532 | JGI IMG/M metagenome (GOLD analysis project Ga0126339, IMG submission 92532) | Coral microbial communities from Petempiche,Puerto Morelos, Mexico - Orbicella T R C metagenome | ecosystem: Host-associated > Invertebrates > Cnidaria > Coral | place: Petempiche,Puerto...
TATTTCTATTAGTACAATGGTTAAATGTTATTATTATTTTTAATCTACTATTTCTTTAGCTTTTGCAATTTTATTTTTGCAGGGCCCCACTGAAAACCACATGTATGTGAAGTGGGCTCCCTGCTGAAAGATCTTTATTATTATTATTACTATTATAATGAAAGAATCAGGATATTTCACCCAAGAGTTAAGCTTAGATATTAACTACTGATGTCGCCTCATTGGGTATCCTCACTATCCAATTGCTTGTTGTTTGCCTCACCTTTGAAATTCTGTTCACAAAGATTCTTGATTTTTTCAACATCTGGGTATTCGTGAGAACTAGCACGAACTTTGCTCATTTGGCTAGCTTTCAAGCCATAGAATTTGTGGACCGCCCTGTTCTGAAAACGCTGGACATTTTTGTATGTCAGACAAGCGAAAACAAAGCTTTCTTTACAAAACGCAGCATTCTATACCTGTTGTTCGCGAAGAATGAGGACACGATTTAATTCTTTATCCCCAGTTTCCACGCTTCCGCTAAGACCGCCTGGCACTATGACCCCCATTTGGCAACCAAGAAAAAGAAAGGTCTGCATTTTCTGACTTGGGCTAGCTTTATGGAAGCCTCAGTAAAAACAGAAAGCAATAGCTTTAAGACATTTATGAGCTTCATTCCTTTATTTGCATACGTCAGTGGAGTTGTTTACAACACAGAACGTGGGGAAAAATGAACGTTCAAGTGCGGAGAATCCTTTGGGAAATTAGGGTTTAAGATAACGAATAGAACACACACCGATGAAAGGAAAATGGTGCAACTTTATTATTTGGTTCCTGGTTGTGTTATAGCTATGTTTACATTTATATTTAGCAATTGGAGTATGTTAGTATGGTCAGTTGAGTAAGCACTAGAGAAGTCGCACTGTACTTTGGCTTTTTTGGTGTGGTGGTGCGACCACACATGATTTTTTAGACACACAACCAAAAGTCTAGTTGCATATGCGACCAGTTGGTTGTTAATTTTGAGCCCTGGAACTCAAATTTGCACAAATTGGCGCAATTTTCGACCATTTCACCTGTAAATATCCTGGCCTGATCAGTCGATGAAACTGATAATCGATAACAATCGATAGCAATCAATAACAATTGATATCGGAAATCAATGACCAATCAATGAACAAAAATTTTTTGTTTTTTGATTGTCATCGACTGCCATGGATTGCCATTGATTGTCATTGAATGTCATCGATTACTATCGATTGCCATTGATTGTCATTGATTATTATCGATTCCTGTTGATTGTCATCGACTAGCAACTTCATTGACTTCCATATTTTTTGGGTGGGTATATAAAATACATATCATATCTAGACTTGCCAAAGAAGTTACTAACACAATAAGTGCTACGCTAGTTACTTCTACTCGAACCTAGCTGGGAACTTAGGTAGGTCAGGAGAGTAAAATGAGGAAAGATGGTTGATGCTGAATGCATAGGGTGTTAACACGTTAAATAAACACCCAGCAGGAAATGACAGCTGCATATTACGGCTTTATGTCATCGTTGTAAGTTAAAACCCCAGGATAAAATGTAATGAATGCTCGGCTGCCATTTCCCTTGTGAACAACAGCAACAATACTTTATCGATCTTCATAACAGAACCAAATGCAAAACTATACTTCTTTACAAAATGTGAAAGGTGACTGCAATAAAAATGTTCCCACTCATGTAATGGATACGTTGCTCCTTTGTTAACAGTTCACTGTTCCCTTGATATAAAAATGAAACAAGATTCACATGTGCAAACATTTAACTTAGAAATAAGAGCCTCAAAACATGGGTCAGTAAAGTTAATAAATAAATTGATCTTAAAATACACATCACGATGATGGCCCATATTGAGGCAACTACATACATGTAGATCACTATATCAAGGCATGAACCGAGTATTTCCAGAAGGAAGATGAGGTGAGTTAACAGAGTAAAACTTTTCCCATTTTTCATCCTCAAAGAATGGACACCATCGGACTGCATTTTTCTGAAATCGTTCATGGTACTGTTTGATGGTCGAATGACCACCCGTACAGTGTGAGTGCTCTCCGATAGTTGTACCTTTGAGGGAACCACTTTCCATCACATGGCAATCGATGGCAATCTATAGCAATCGATAGCAATTAGAGGACTTGAGCTTGTGATTATTGATTGGTCATCGAATGGCCGATAACAATCAATAACAACTCATTGTCATCAATTGATATTGATTGATTGGATTTCTGATTATTGATTGTTATCAACTGATCAGGCTGGGTAAAATTAATATGGATTGAATTGTCTTACTGGAGTACGTTGCATCTGCAGATGATGTTCACATAAAATATTTTCATCGCCAACAACCGCTGACAACTGCTGGCTTGCCTGTGAAGTTGAACTCAGCTCAACTTTGCAGGCAAGCCACAGTCAATGCCTGGGATAGATTATGATTCAGCAATAAATGTTCACATATGCCGTAACAGTGTCCCAGGCCATCCCAGGTATGTCAGTGGTGTTTGAGAACCAGGCTTTAGGTAGTGATGGACGTAGACTATTTTTAACTAACCAGAAGTGGAGAGCACTCACAAGGAAGTAAAAGATTTGGGTGATTTACCTGATTAAAATCAGGTTTTTACCATTAAATATTTAAAATTGATATTAAAATACTGGCTGTTGGTTAAATTTTTTTACTTTCTTAATCATTCATGGAACTCTAAGGCTACATTATAGTGTATGTTGTTCTCACAATTGCTTCAGAAGTTTAGACTCAAGTGCAACCAAATAACAGGTTAAACATCTGGTTTGTGGTGGATCATTTGCCATTCATAGTTCTTCTTTGTTGGGCTTAAGGTTTAGATGTACCATGAATGGAACAAAGCTTAACACACCTTTCAATGGAACTCGTAATATTTTCACAGGCACTTGCTTTCTTTCAAATAGAGTCCTAAAGTGACGACGTCACAAAAATAAAATTTTTGAAATTATGGGATATGCTGTCATATTCTTATAGAGGATCCCAAAAGATGCCCTCATCCCAAAAATTAGCTCTGAATTGCAATTCCCGACAGAGATATAAGGGATCAAAGTTTGATAGCATCCCATACAAACCCTTCAAAATTTGTTTCAGTTCCTTCAGTTTAGAACTGACTCAAAATTAGAGAGATTTATATGGGGCAGTAACAAATTTTCATCCTTTATATTTCGGCTGGGAATTACAATTAAGAGGTAATTTTTGGCAAAGACCCTTTTCTAAGGATGCTCTATTCGAAAATGGTGCCAAATCCTATAATGTGTCAATTTTCTTTTTTCCAATGCCCATAATTCACTCTGTTTGCGCCCCAAATTTTGCATAAACTATTGTTGTGAAATGCTCGTAGGAATATGCAGACCTCCCAAGTGTATTTCACAACAATAGTTTAAGCAAAATTTGGGGAGCAAACAGAGTGAATTATGGGCAATTAGAAAATAGAGAATGTGTTTTACTTACAATAAATTATGGAATAACAACATTTTAATATCTTAAAGTATACGATTGTTTATGTCACAATAATAATGAATTCAATAATTGAATTACTGACATTTTTCTCCAGGTGTTTTATGAATGTGCTCATGTCTCCTGTTTGACATAAAATTGCCATTCCTAATCTCTCTACTAATAGAACTTTACTTAACACAGTATAATATGGCTGTAGTGTATTTTGAACTTGGAAACAAATGCCATATAAATCTAAAACAGATTGTAAATAAACAATTGTCCGTGGAAACATGTTTTGAAAATTTAAGAATGTTTTCTTTTTATCTGAGTATCTCTGGAATTTTTCTGCTTTCTCAAATTTTTGGAGAAATCGGACACAATTTGTAAAAACATGCCCAGAATGCTCTAACTCCTTTGACTACTCACCCAGTAAGGAGATTGGCTTATCTCACATTTTTCTGACAGATCCCTTTCCAGCAGGGTTCCTTCTCAACAGAGATGCTGTACTCACCAGGAATGTTTAACAACTGTTCAAAGTGGCCAGAGATACACTCAAAGTGAATGTAACTCATGTCTAGTGAAGTGAAGCAAAAAGAGACACTCAATCCTTACCCAGCTGCTTTGGATGACTAGTCCATGGACCATGTCACCACATCAGTGGCCTGTTGACATTAACCCCCTTTAAGTTAAAACTACCAACTGGGCTTGGATGCTGTCTTCAGCTGATTCCAAGCAAAACCCTAGTGAGCATGTTCTTGCAAAAGTGCTTAGATTGTTAATTAATAGCTTTTTGTTTCCACATGTCTACTTTAGATGTCTGCCGGTCACATCCTGCTGAAAGCGTTAGACATTATTACTATTGCTGTTCCACCTGCTCTTCCCACAGCAATGTCAGTAGGGATTGTTTATGCCCTTCAGAGGCTAAAGAAGAGACAGATATACTGTATAAATCCATCAAGGTATAAACAAACAACTGGTGCACATTTTATGAACCCCAGATTGCCATAGAAATTTTCCTAGAGCGCTATACTTCTACACGTTTATCATCGATCACGTTAGCGCAACTACATAATTATTTTACTTTCTTTCAGTATGTTATTATGTTAGTGTGACTGCATATTTTACTTTTTTCTTTCAGTACATTAGTACGACTGCATAACTATATTACTTACTTTCTATCAGTACATTAGTTCGTTAGTACGACCACATACCTTAATTTATTTACTGACTTTTCTTCAGGACATTAGTACAAAAGCCTATTTTACTTAGTTTCAGTAGATCAGTATGTTAGTGTGACTGCATATTTTAGTGCATTAGCACATTAGTAGGACTGCATATTTAATCAGCTTTCCTTCAGTACGTTAGTATGTTAGTGCTACCACATATTTTATTGACTTACTTTCAGTGTGTTAGTACGTTAGTACAATCGCATATCTTACTAGTCTCACTTTCTTCAGTGCATTAGTATTTCAGTGTGACTGCATATCTTACTTTCTTTCAGTGCATTAGTATGTTAGTACAACCGCATATTTTACTAGCTTTCCTTCAACGTGTTAGTACATTGGTATAACCACATATTTTACTTTCTTTCAGTGCATTAGCACGTTAAAAGGATTGCATATTTTACTAGCTTTCCATCAGTACGTTAGTGCGACCGCGTATTTACTTACTTTCTTTCAGTGTATAAGTATGATCAACAGTAACTAATGTGTGAGCCTGCAAGCTGGGGCCACGAACCGCAAGCCTATTTTTTGAGCCACTGCGTCTTTATTCTGTTCTTTTGAGTTTTTGATTTTACGTAAACATTTTACTCAGTACAGTGGAAACCCACCCTACGGTCACCTTGTTAATACTGTCAGCTTGTTATTACAGCCTCCTTTTTTTGTCCCAGCGAAATGCCGATACATTTTTTTATAAGAAAACCCCATTAATGTGGCCACCCTGCTAATATGGTTAGCAGCCACCTTCTGAAATCTTAACCTGTGTAATCCTTTATAATCTTACTCTGTTTATACGGCCACTCAAACCAGTTATGTTCATCTTTCCATTGTTAATAGTGCATGCACTGATTGAGGTTTCATTTTTTTTTAAAAAAATCCATCTGTATTCTGATGCTTATTAAAGAAAAGTTGTTTAGAAGTGTAATATTGCGATACATATGTTAAGACGTCACTCAATTTTTGGTTTATAGTTTCAGATATGAACAAAATTTTGAGTTTCCCTTGTTAATTTTCATATCTAAATGTTGATTATGTAAAATTAACTGATATCCAAATGACAGGGAAACATTCAAGTGAGGCAAATTTTAGGTAATTATCAAGATGATATATTAACAACATACATGTAAATCAAGCACTGCCACAAAAAATTCACATATTTAATTTTTGACTGCTGGTTGTCCGTTGTTTTCTCCCTTAATTTTCTTAAATAGGTAGTTCCCAGGTAAAATCAAACAACTACATGAATGACCACTTTCTTTGAGCTGGTTTATATATAAGCCTATTTACACACATACAGTGCATGCTTAGCTCGTGGCGGTGAAACACTTGCAACTGTTTGAATGAGTGAGTGACAAACCCAGCAACATGTGAATGGACCTTTTTTATTTCTAAGCATTGTTTTCAGGACAAGGACAAGGACAAAGACAAAAAATGTCAGCTTAGCTTACATGTATGTAAGATTAAAGCAACACTAAGAGAATGTTTACTAATGCATGTCATATGATGGCACTATATGATCACATGGATCCGTTTAGTTCAACGTTTGCTTGAATCCCGGTAATCCCACTGGAATATAAAACCCTTATGTAGCTTCAACTGGCTGTAACCTGAAACTTCACCCTGTGAAAGTCACTACAGTTTACTGCACTGAAAAAATCACAACTCTTTGCAAACTAATTAAAGATTAGCAAAAGTTTACCTTGCTTGCAGGTACCAAAATCTGGTAATTCAAAAGCAAAATGTGAAAGATCTGAATCCTAAAAATGTCTGTGCAATTTAAGCTTACTTCATTGAAACACACTATTAAAGCTTATGTGGTAGAAACAAAAAAATAGGGAAAACTCTCCATCATCCTCACTTGCCATGCTAAACGTAGACCGCTGTAATAGATACCATATTAGGGCATTATGCTAGTTTTATTTTTTTGGTGGGAATCTTTTGGGGCTTGCAAAGAGAGGCTTGCAGCTTGGGTTCATTAGGTTCATTAGGGCTCGGGCTCACAGAGTCACAAAATATTTCCTTCAGTATGTTAGTACATTAGTACGAATGCATACTTTACTAACTTTCCTTCAGTATGTTAGTACGTAGAAATGTAAATGTTTGTTATGAAGAAATTTGTGATCGTAGAGTAGTAGAGTCGTGGGATTGATTATGTAGCAATGTCTGATCGTAGAACCATAAAGCTAATTATCTAGAAATGTTTGATGGTAGAGCTATGTAGAGCCGTAGAGTTCATTATCTAGAAATATTTGATCGTAGAGCCACAGAGCTGTAGAGCCATAGAGCATAGAGCCATAGAGTTCATTATTTATAAATGTGTGATCGTAGAGCCAGAGAGCCATAGAGCTGTAGAGCTGTAGAGTTCATTATTTGAAGGCTTTTGGGCAAAGAGGGCATATATAGCATTTTGGGCCGATTTTTATTTTTTTGCAGGATCGAGCTAATTTATGGCAGACTGACTTGTTTTGACATGAAAAGCATTGTTGCATAATTGTTTTTGTTGATTTGCGCTTCGTTTTTGAAGTGCAAATCAGAAATGTGTGATCATAGAGCCGTAGAGCTGTGGAGTTCATTATTTAGAAATGTGTGATCGTAGAGGCATAGAAGTGTAAAGGCATAGAGCCGTAGAGTTCATTATCAAGATATATTGATTGTAGAGCTGCAGAGCCATAGAGTTCATTATCTGGAAATCTGTGATCATAGAGCTACAGAGGTGTAGAGTTCATCATCAAGATATGTGTGTTCGTATAGCCATAGACTTCATTATGTAGAAATGATTGTTAACAAACCAGTTCAGGCGTGGAGCTGAATAAAACTACTGCAACAGACCAAAATCTTTGATAACCACAGTAATATGCCACCGTTTTATATGTACATACAAGAGAAGTACAAAGTGATTGATGATAAATGCAAACAGGTGTAGCACTCTGCAAAAGCCTCTATGCCTATTTGAGCTTCATAAAATGGGCTGGGTATATAAACAAAGTGAACAGTTTTTTGACACAGTGAAAACCCTCATAGTATAAACTGCAGATCAAAACTGTTCAGGCTGAAATTTAAACAATCAAACACCTAATGCAAGAAAATGAGAAATGGAGCAGGTTCTTATTCAAAACAAATTCTATAGCTCAGGAAACTTTGGTGCTCAGTATAGGGCCTGTTGGTGCTATGTTGTTCCAAAACTGGCAGGCTTTCAGGAACGTGGTATGGTTTGGATGTGAACTTCCTCAACAGTTCCAAGGGGTTTCAGCTCTCTGCAGTCCCCTTTATTGTAGTAGTGCTTTTGGGAAGCTCATTTTCACATTTGATTACCTGTAGTAGGAAGTATGGAGTGTACATCTTTACTCATCAAGAGCTTGGGAGGAATGGCTAATGAATCTGATGAGGTGTTTCTGTAGTCTATTTACCCTCATTTAGGTACCTCCTGTTACCAACTTCGCTTTCTGTAACACTCACTTTGCAGTGTGAACACACTTTCCAACAAAACTGGTTGAGTGAGCATATGTGGGACTGCTTGTGACAAATTTGAAATCATATTAAGTGGCTAAATGGGCAAATTCCTGTGAAGAGTTATAGGAGCCATTGCAAGACATATGCAGTCCTTTTTAGGAAATACATTGTCTTGTGAAAACGGCTTTCATCTTAATGAACACTGCTGAGCTAGTCGTGGTGGGCATTTTTTCTTGTTAACTATTATCTAATGAATATTAAAAGAATAAAACTATGACGGTTTGAAGTCATCTTGACTCCATTATCAAGTAGAAGTGTTAGCTGTGGTTTCGAGATTAAATACAAATCCTGAAATTTTTTCAGGTCATTTTTTCAGTAGTGTTATGGCTGCATTTGCATCTGTCATTCTTTCATTATTTAATTGCTACTGATGGACATCTACTACCATGGAATTCATATACTTGAGCCGAGTATTACGTCCGAACCCACACACGACTGCTTTCATGTGACTTTGATAGCCCAGTTGGTAGAGCATTGCACCAGTAATGCAAAGGTTGTGAGTTCAAATCCCATTCAGAGCCTGAACTTTTTTCAGGTCGTTTTTCCAGTAGTGTTATGGCTGCATTCGCATCTTTCATTCTTTCATTATTTAATAAAATGCTACTGATGGACATCTATTACCATGGAATTCCTATACTTGAGCCGAGTATTATGTCCACTGAACATATAGGGCCAAACCCACACATGACTGCTCTCATGTGGCTTTGATAGCTCAGTTGGTAGAGCATTGCACCGGTAACGCAAAGGTCGTGGGTTCAAATCCTGTTCAGAGCCTGAAATTTTTTCAGGTCATTTTTCTCGTAGTGTTATGGCTACATTCGCATCTTTCATTCTTTCATTAAGGTGATAGAGTACATTAGAATAATATGCAGGTATCGTTCATTGTTTAATTCAAACAAGTAGGTGGCACAGTTTGGCATGGATGTCTGGGTAGCTCATATCTTCCTGGGCTTGGAAAATTTGCATTCATGTAGGCTGGAAACAGGACCTCCTTTCCGATCTTGCATTTGACTCCACCCTTGTTTCCATTGTGGATTGGTGTCAACATTTACTTACCCCAGAAAGCAAGATGATGATTCTTTCTCTTTCAATCTGTGAGTGGAAGGTTTGCCACAACTGGATGGATCTCTGCATCAAAAACCTCATGTGAATTTAGTCATACAGATACATGTAGTTTAATATCCCATGTGGGTTTGTTTTGGCTTCATGCCTTGAATGAGAGCAATATTCTTAGGGTCTGGCTCGACCCCTTTGTTAGATAGAACATGACCAAAGTAACTCACTGTAGTTGTGCTGAGGTCACATTTCCCTGCATTACACGTGATCCTAACAGATCCTGCTGTTGTTTCAGTGGCAGTGGTCCAAAGCTCTGACATAAGTTTCATGGTGTTGTAAACCCACTGTTTGTACTCAGTAGGAAGTATGGGATTTCTCCTCCTATTTTGGCATAAACTGAGAAACATGCAACTCAAAATTAATGCTTGCTGTCTATGAATATTAGAATAGGTCACCAATCAAACCTTCCAGATAACAAGGATTTTATCTTATGTGTGTTTTTTCCAGTCTTCATGTTTTAAGCATTAATTTGATTTCTGGTGAGTGCAAACGCATACATTGTACATGCAGTTAGTGCAAGTTGCATGCGTTCAAAGCTGTAAACCCTTTTGATGTATAATTTTAATGGAATTTACGCAGTATTTTTTTTGTTTTACCCATTTAGAATCAACATATGTGGAAAACTCAAGCTGTTCTGCTTTGATAAGGTCAGATGGCTTTGACTGGTTTGTGACTTTAAATGTGTTAATTTTGCATTTGTATGTCATAGAGGAAGATTACCATAAGATCTGTTATAGTATGGTAACTCTGGAACCCCATTAATATGATCACTAATGGGCATGTAAATTAATTTTGGCCCTACTAACAAGGTATGACAGTTTTTAAGACTGGTCTATTTTAAGTGACATCTTGACATATATGTACTAAAACTTCTAAACAACTGTTAAATAAACATTTGCAATACAGATATGACTTCAATCAATTCATAAAATATCAACCAGCAAAAGATCAACATAACTGGATTCTAGCAATAAAATGAGGTCCCAATGGTATTAACGGGGTGAAATTTAATCATAACTGATTATATGCAGGTTGAGATTTCAGAAATGTAGCCATTGGCCCTATTAACAGGGAGGCCACATTAACAGGGTTTTCTTTTAAGAAAATGTATGGGCATTTTGCCATGACCAAAAAAGTGGCCATAATAACCAGGTGGCTGTAATATTGAGACTACTGTATAAACAATGCTGGGTTCCACTCCCGTAGGGGGTACTCCCAGAAAAATTGAGTGGAGGTGTGCAGCCCACTTCCCAAAACCCTTACCCTATTTATGACCAAAATCTGTGATATTCCCTACCCTATTTATGATGTGACCAAAAATTTGAAACCCTAGTATGACCTGACCCTTAAATCATAACCCTGTTTCAGACCTGTGTTATAATTGATTCCCTAGTTCAGACCAATGTTAAATTATCATAAACATAATTTGTGAAGGGCTTTTGTTGATTTTCTTTTCGATAATGATGAAAAAGTGGCTTCTTAAAGACATACCCATATTAAGGCTAGAGTGAAAAAACCATTGTAATTGAAATACACGCATCTAAGATATTCGCACTTTTACTAGCGATTTGCTGAAAACAAACGCACATAAACAAGCTAAATATACAGAGCAGGAAACAAAAACGAGATACAAATAAAGCAGGCAAAAGTGACGGAAAAATAATGAAACTTACAAGATTTGTGTGGCAACTATGACAACTACAACATAATGACAATGGCAACTAGAAAACTAACAGCAGTCAAGAAGTTATACCAAACAATAGAAACAACAGCTGAAGAAATGGACACGAAAATATGAAACGTTACATAACCGAAAATAACTGGCGAAACTAATTAGAGTAACAAATATACACAGAATAATTGAAAAACGGAAAACAATGGACAAAAAACGCAAAGGCAAAACAAATTGAGGCACAGTGACTGCACACCAGCCCCAGTGAAGCAATTAATCTAATTGTTCATTAATTAACTGTAGATACGAGCTTGTCCTTAAGGTTACTTCCCACCTTCAGAGGCCAAAAAAATCGTTTTTTCTTTTATTTGACAAAATTTAAGTTCACCATTTTGTTGAGTGTTTCCAAAAGAAAAGCATTAAAAATCTCAAAAAGTGGCTGAGTTATTTAGAAAAAAACGTATTTTCAAATAAAGTTAATAAACTAGGAAGGTGTCATAATCTTTTCAACGAGCAAGAACCCTGGGAAATTCTCACGGCACATTTTCATTTTCATCACGCCCTTGGAAAAATCAAAAGCAGAAAAAAGTCCTTGGGTAAAGAAAACGAAAAAAAGCGGCCCAAAAAATAAACAAAAAGCTCCATATTGTCAGGGAAAGAAAAAAAACCTTGCCGAAAGTGACAAAGGCTCTTGGTTTGGCCAAACACCTTCAACAATCTCAGCAACTGCTGAAGATCAAGCCAACGTCAGTGCAGGCTGCGAACAAGATTCTTCGTCAGAATCTGGTGGAAGTGATAAAGAAAATGAAACCTACCCAAGGGACCTCATTTCAGCAATAAGGGTATTTCTTAAGCTGTCTGTCGATTCCTCAGCGTCGTGTTTTTCAGCAGCACATTTTCTGCCTTTAGCCTTTTTGGCGCGGGTTTTGCCTTTGCCTTTGGAGTCTTTGCCCATTATATTACATCACCGTCCTGAATTGAACTCCACTGAGCAAGATTAAAAAAACATGTTGCAATGCGATGCTTTTCCCGGGAAATCTTGATCTATTGTCATATACGTCCTGTTGTTCCATTGGTTTGCGGTTTTATTAGCCGTGATAATCTCCAGGCGTGGCATGAGTTGTTTACGAACCTTTACAAGCTGAAATCTCACATTTGATTTTTGGAGGAATACATCCACTTTGAGTGAATTTATAGGGTATGCAGATTTGATGGATTTTCGCGAAATTTTGCCAGAACATTCCAGAGATAATGAGAAACCAAAGTGTGTTGGGAAATTTTGATATTTAACACATTTTTCCTGTGGCGTCCATTTACGCAACACGTCTCGCATATTTTTAGCTATTCCAACTTTAGATGTGGATATCTAGACAACCAATCAGAATATCGAAAAAGCCCAACACACTTTTGTTGATTGATGCCTTGTGAATAAGACTGTGCAGCCATTTTGCTCATACTGCGGAATCCGATACCCAATAAATTTGATAGAAGAAGCCTTGGTCGTTTCATGCCTTACCGCCTCCTGACACTTCCTGAAAGAAAACATTGCTGAAATTGTATTTTTTTCGTAAAGTACATTTATTAAGCTTCCTTATGATTTATAATTTGTTGGGGTTTTATTGAAACTGGCACACGTACGATTTTTTCCTGAAAGACACCCGTGAAGGTGGGAAGTAACCTTAGTAAACTGAATTGTAAACAAGCAATAACTGCAATAAAGATTGGTCTTGCAATAAGATCTAGATTTGATTGTTTTCATAGTTCTCTGAAACAAATTCTCTCGAATAGTAATTCCAGTTCGTCACTGACTTGCTGTTCATCATGCTCAAGGAAGCACAGTTTTGAAATCGGTCTAACAAGTGTTGAAGTGTTTGTATGAACTTCCGCAGATCTGACGTATCCATCCCTACGGCAATGAACTTGAACAACTCGGGCCAAAGGCCATTTGACTCAATGAACACTTTCATCCATAACCAGGACCAAATCATTAACTGCAAAACAACGGCAAGGATTACACCATTTCTGCCTCAGTTGAAGAGGTGGTAAATATTCCTTGAGCAAGCATTTCCAAAATATGTCTGACATGTATTGCACCTGTCGCCAACGATGATTACAGTAGGTGTCTTCCTTTGCAAAGACTCCAGGAGGCAAGTTAGGGTTTGCTCAGAGGAGAAGTAAATGGTTTGGCCAAAATAATCTACACCAACAGAGGTGAATGGTGGCTCCTCAGGTGTCAATCTTTCCTTGGGTAAATTAGCCATTAACTCTTCTCCACGGGTTGCACCAAGCTTTCTGCACAGAAAACATTCACTGAGAACTTGATGCACAGCTGGTTGTCCTTTTATAATCCAGTTCAACTGACGTAGACTAGACAACACATGTTCTTGACCAAGGTGACCTGCCTCTCGATGATACTTCTGAATGATCAAGTTTGTAACACGGAGACGATAAGGCAGAATTATCTGATGCTTTGTGATGGCAGCATTTCCTAGCCTTCCTCGAACTCGAAGGATTCCCTCACCATCCAACACGGGATTAAGCTTGCACAAGGACATGGCAATCTTCATCTTTCAAAGTCCTGGTTTGACTTGACGTGAGGGTTCCTGATTTCTGGTCACTCTTTGAAGAGCTTCAATGACTGCCGGGAAGGATAGCTTCTGTAGATGCCTGATAATCTCTCTTTCAGCTACGTGAACTTCATTGACTGACAATTTTGCTTGAGGGGTTTGACTCATGGAGAGACTACTGTTCACTGAAAGGCGACAATGTTTTTGAACAAACCAGTTCTTGAATCTCAGCAACCATCCAAACACCTTTCTCAACTTATCCCAAGAAGAAAATCGGTGAAATAACTTTGTGAGAACATCTTCTGCTGGTTGACTTAATGCTGTCTGAATGTATATCTGAACGTCTTGTTTGAGTTCTGGATCATCAGACAGTTCCATCTGATGGTAATACGAATCTCAATGGCAAAGGTGTTCTTCCTTTGTCAGGAACTCGGGGCCACTCAGCCATCTGCTGTTTTGGATCATCATGTCAACAGTCAGACCTCTGCTGGCACATCAGCAGGATTGAACTCAGAGTTTACGTATCTCCATCGGCTAGGTTCAGAATGTTCACGAATTACTGTCAGGGGGTTGGACACAAACGTGTGAAATCTGGCAGACTCATTTCTAATGTACTGGAGCACTGTAGTAGAATCCATCCAGAATACAGATTGGTGTAACAGTTTTTCATGCTCAGACTTGACAGTCTCATCTAATTGAATGGCCAGAACTGCAGCTGAGAGTTCTAGGCTTGGGACTGTCATTGGCTTGATGTGTGCAAGACGGGACTTCCCAACGAGGAACGAACATTAAGCGTTGTCTGTCAATCCACCATTCTTAGATACAAGACAGCACCAAATGCGAACTGTGGGGCATCAGCAAAATGATGCAACATGGTGAACTTTAACTTCCTGAGGTCTGCAGGTACCTCATAACAGCCAATTGAGAAAGTTTCGGCAGATCTTCTTTCCATTTTTCCCATCTTTGTTCTCACCAACTGGATCATCCCAGTCCAGCCTTTACTTGCGTAAATTTTGAAGTAGTTTCTTGGCAGGAAGGTTGATTGGCAATAGAAACGCAAGTAGATGGTAGATGGAGCTTGTAAGAGACAGTATCCCTCTACGAGTGTTCAGCTTACTCTTCAGGGCATCGTCAAAAATGAACATATCCCTCTACATGTCCCATCTCAGGCCCAAGGTCCGTTCAACAGGAAGTCTTTCTTTGTCGAAGTCGAGGTCTAGGACTGAGGAAACTCTTGCACTCTCAGGTATAGTCTCCATAACTTCAGGTCTCTTACTAAACCGCTTGAGAAGCCGGAATCCACCCTCAGAGAGGAGATCTTGTAGCTGAGCTGCTAAGTTGACAGCCAGAGCAGATGATTCTACTGACTTAAAGAAGTTGTCCACATAAATGTTCTTCCTTACAGTCTTCACAACTTCTTTGTCAAATTCACCAATGTTATCTTCTGCTGCCTTCCTGAGAGCAAAGTTGGAACAAGCTGGGGACAAAGTGGCACCAAATAGGTGAACCCCCATGCAGTAGTCAACTGGTTCTTGATCCAGATCATTGTCCGGCCACCAGAGAAATCTAAACGCATCATAATCATCTGGTGACACTCTCACCTGGTGGAACATGGCTTCCATGTCTGCTGCAAGAGCTACTCGCTCTTGACGAAATCTTGTTAACATGCCCACGATACTGTTAGTTATGTCTAGTCCAATGAGGAGTTGGTCGTTCAAAGACATCCCTCTAAACTATGCAGTGCAATCAAAGACCACTCTCATCTTTCCAGGTTTGTTGGGGTTAATCACGGGGTGATGAGGGAGATAACAGAGTGGTTTATCATTGATGACGAGCTCATCTTCTGGAATTCTCTTTGCTTGCCCCTTGATCATGTAATCTTGAATGGTTGCTTTGTATTTTTCAAACAGCTTGGAATCTTGCAAGAATCTCTTCTTCAACAACTGTAGTCTTCGTTCTGCCATGACCCGATTGTTGGGAAGTTTAGGTGCTGGCTTCCTCCAGGGAAGAGCCAGTTGGTAATGGCCATCAACCAACTTGGCTGAACTCTCCATTACTGCTAGAGCCCTTTTATCTTCAACGGACATGGAAACCATGCAATCAGGAATCAGACCAGCATTGTCAGTCTTCAGAATCTTTCAAGTTGCTGAATGAGAACATCTTCTTTCTCAACACTTACTATTCTCGTAAAGTTCACACGGTAATAGCTATTCTTGCATTCCAGTCCGTCCATAGGGGCTATTAGCATCCGTCCCAGTAGTGAACGAATAGCGTATGGGTCACCTTTGTTGCCACACCTTTCTTCCAGTACCCAGAAGGCCTCTAGGACATTGTATCCAATGATCAGGTCGACCTTAGTCCTGTCGATGCTTGGCAAATTAATGTCTTACAAATGAGGCCATCTTCTAATGTCTTGGTCGGTTGGAATGCTGTGGCTTGAGGCGTTTACCTTTTCAACAGTCCACAGTCTCTGGATTTCTAACTTGTCCGACCCGTCTATGACTTCAACTGTTAAGCTTATCTCTTGACCAAACTTAGGACTATCTTGCTTCTTTTGCTTTGTCAAGTAGAACGTTCTCAGTTCTCCTTGAATTCTCAGCTGTGCTGCCAGGCCTTTAGCACACAAGGAGACATCCAATCCGTTGTCAAGAAGGGCATAGGTCAACAGTTCCTTGTTCAGGTCCCAAATGCGAACCTTCACTGGCACTATCCTGAGGCACACTTTACCACTTCCGGCTAGGGTAGTGTTCAATTGTCCACCTTGGGTAGGGGGGAGACAGGCAGCTTGAGTAGCTCGAGCATCTTGTGAAGTCTGTGGTATCAAGGTGGCCTGAGTGATGCTCTTCACTAGCCTGATTAACGTTCAATCCTTGCTGATAGGGAGGATGGAGCAGAGTGTAATGCATTTGCTTGCAACCATCAACTTGACATGCTCCCATGGTTAGGCAGCCCCGAGAGATATGACCATATTGGAAGCAGTTGTGGCAAAGCTGAGCCTTCCTCATTATCTGAACACACTCATCAAAGGTCTTTCTTTCAAAGTTTTGACATTTCATCAAAACATGATTCCTGTTACAGGCCTGGCAAGCAAGGATCTTCGCATTTAAATGTACACTCCCTGAACCACACCTTGACTGGTTGCCTTGTTTGCCTGACGCGGTTCCTTGGTTGTTGAGCGTGGTGATACAGGTGAACAATGGGTCACTCGATTTTAAACTTGGCTTTGGTTTAGTGCCACTCTATTTATTGTCAGATGTAATGTTCATAATGCTTCCAAATACTGCATTATTTGCTGCCCTTGCCTTTGCTGCTATGAACGCAGAAATGTCCTTAATGTTTGGTCTCTTACCAGATTGTTGAATAGAGTCTGCCACTTCAACGAACTTAGTACGAAGATGAAATGGCAACCTTTGTACAATTCTTCAGAGGTTATCCATGCTGTTGATTTCATCTAGATGACCCATAGACTCGAGGGTGTGCTCGCAGTTTTTTAGTTTGTCAGCAAATTCAAGTAGCCCTGAACGATCGGACGGCTTTATTTGAGGACCCTCAGTGATCCCGTTGTCAAACTTGCCAGCAATTGTATACGGATGAGCAAAGCGCTCCTTGAGCAATTTCCTTGCAGCCATATATCTGTTTGAAGGATCCATTACCACACAGGACTCAATTGTCTTCTTCGCATCACCCGTTGTGTGCTGCAGTAGATACACAAGCTTCTCGCTTTCATTCATTGCATTTCGTTCAACAGTATTCTCAAATGACTGGGAAAAACTCCAATACTACATAGGGTTTCCATCAAATACGGAGAGGTCTGGTTTGGACAACGTAAATTCTTGCCTTATTGTCAAGCCCAGCTTATCTAGCATGTCTTCAATGATGGCAAAATCACTGTTAACTGAATCTGTAGGAAAGAGTTCAATATCCTGCTTGACTATGGGATATGAAAACTCCTTCGCATGAGGGTTGAGCCGTGAACTTGTGAACTTGTTATTGCCACGTTTAACTTTGGTCTTTTCAATGTGAGCTTTGACATCTTTCACTTTGGGTTCAACAACACGTTTTGAACTTACTTGTCCAGCACACGAACCAGGTTGTTTGAAAATGTTCAGTACTGCTCTGCCAAAGGTAGAATAATCTTTAAGGATCTTTACTTGAACAGCTGCCTGCTTGAGTTCATATTTTAAGCTTCTAGAAATTGACATTCTATTTTCACTTCCTCTTCTTTCTCAAAAGGTCATGTTTTTCCTTCAGTTGTTCTATTTGAAGGCATGCCAAAGCTTCCTTGGCTTTTAACTGCTTAATAGATACACGTGTCGAGTTGCAACTTCAGAGAGAACCAGTCATGCTTATGTGATCTTCCAGTCAGATCTCTCTTCCCTCTCGAGCTCTAGAATGAGATTTTGCTTTGTCGTTCCATCGCTTGATATTTGAATCAAAAAGATCCTTTCACTGACAATGTTCTTGGAAGTAGTGTCCTTCACTTGCAATTTCCTCAAGATCTCCAGTTAGTGTTGCGATGTGCTCATAATGGGCTTTCTCAAAATGAGCAAATGCTTCATTAACTTCTAACAGTTTCTTCAAAGTCCCGTTTGCAAACTCTTGATGTTGACAGTCTGGCCCTCTATCACAGAAGGATTCCCAACCGTATGTTCACGAGTTAAATTTATACAAGAGCAAACAATTGTCAAATACTTGTGCAATGTTCTTGGCTAGTCTGAGCGAATGGGACTTTGGGTGTGATGCTCAACGAGTTTGCCTTTGAATTCTAAAGGTCTCTGAACAGTCTCTTGGCCGAGACGAAACACCGCGTCAGACTAGCCATGAACATTTTACAAGTATTTGAATGAAAAAATGGACACGAAAATATGAAACGTTATGTAACCCAAAATAACTGGTGAAACTAATTAGAATAACAAATATACACCAAATGATTGAAAAACGGAAAACAGTGGACAAAAAACATGATGGCAAAACAAAATTGAGGCGCCATGACTACAACCATACCCTATTTATGACCAAAATGGCCAAAGTCAGTTAAAATCAATACCCTAGTAATGACCAAAACGGCTGAAAAACCATACCCTTTGGGGCCGCACATACCTATATAGCACATATAAGAGAGTACCCCCCCCCCCCGCTGGGTTCCACTGTAATCTGAGCTAGGCTGACAACACTCTTGTTCATGCCTAACACAATTATGTTGACTTCACTCATTTTGTTACAATTGGCATAGACTGGAACATTGACTGAAGATGGTCTGGACCTGCTGGGAGTTGTACCAGTCAAAGCTGCAAGGTATCTTTCCACAAATGTTTTTTCCTTCTGTGCTCACTACTGTTGTTTGTATGTTTTGCGTATATTTAGGTGGCTCTTCACAAAAGGATTAAGACTATTCAAAATTGTTTCAAATCATATGAAAGCAACTATTCTACATAATTTTATTACTTTTTGTTTCAACTTGTCCAGAAAAAGAAATGCCTTAAAGCCTCTTACTGACATCATCATTATAAATGGACTTTTCCATAAACATTATGTGTTTTTACAAAAATAATACAGATTTTTAATTTTTTTTTTAATTAAGGGTTATCTGGGGCAAAATAGTTTGAAAGTCAGACTTGTTTAGACTTAATCAGCAGTTAAATAACAGGTTTCTATTGTCAGAATAGCCTAGAAGCAAGCTCATGTCTGGGCTACACACACAAATGGCAAAGCTCTAGTAATAGTTTAGCAAACCACAAGATGGACAGGTCACGAAACACCCTGGTAAAATCCTCGCAAGCGTGTGGCAAGAGGAGGGAAGCATTGAAGTCCTGAAATGCAGCTATATCCAAATATATCCAACTAGTGTTTTGCTGTGCTATGGAAAAGCTGTTAATCTTCAACATATGTGAAAGGTAGAGTGGAGTAATGTGGAGCTCTTGTAAAAGACGCAGCGGAACACAACTTGCACAGTGATATAAAGCAGGACATAACTAAATTCAACACTGTCTTGCTTCACTCAAACTGGAGCAGCTTACGACAAAAATTCTGAGGCAAAATTCCAACAGACATAAATGTGTTGAGTTGCAGGCCAAAAGCATCGAACATTTTGGGAATTTTGGATGCGGTTTCCCCGTGCTACATCTGCAAAAATCCTTGCAGTGGTATCCACGTGTGCCTCAAACGATGGCGCAATTTGTTCTAAAAATAGAAAAATTGTCCCATATCGTAGGAACAGCCCCAATGCTAGAAATGGCACATGCTTACGGTCTCCATCTCCGAATATGGCTCCTGATGCAAAAGATGATAAATAGCATTAATGAAAATAAAAAACTAAAGTGTTAGAGAGAGAAAGAAAAGGAGATAAAGGCAGACAAATAGTTCTAGTGCAAGGTTGATTGTGTGGAGTTTGGGACACCTAAATGGTTTATGGAACTAATTGAGGAGGTGCCACAAAGTAACTAAATTTAGCAAAAGGAATACAGTGTTAAATAACCAATTTAGGTTAAAAGTATTTCTTTAAAATCTAACTACAAAAAAATTAATTACATTTCAACTTAAGAACTAGTAATATTATTACAACTGTCAATAATTTTTTTTTTTTACAGTTTTACAAAATCTAGAAAATGGAGTAATTTGCTTGATAGTAATTGGTAATGAGTTCCAGAGGTTGGCACCAGTGTAATGAAGAGAGCAAATACCATATTGGGTGGTTCAAATTGATTTTAAAAACAAATTTTCATTCAGTGACTGACATGTAAAACACTTATGTATCAAGATATCAATTTGAAAAAATCGAAAAAACATAAAGGGGTCAGTTTATGAAACCAATGATAAACAAAAGAAAGGATTTTTGAGTGAATTATATCATTAAATTTTAACAGATTAGAAATTTCAACAATGGTTCTGAATGTGACACAGGTTCTGAGAATGTCATAATCTAGCTATTCGCTTTTGCAAAGTGGTAACAGGCTTGAAGTAGGTTGGGTATGTTAAACCCCACACTTGAACAGCGTAGATGAAAAAGGGATAAATTAATGAATAATAGAGCATAATAAGGATATCAGTGCTGACATAGTACCTCAATTTTGAAAAATTCCTACAATGAGTTCTTTTTAGTTTTAAGCAGAGTTCATTAATACATGTATGATTCTTCCAAGTAAGATTTGAGTCAAAGGTAACACCTAGATATTTAACAGTAAAAACTTGCTTGATATTTACTCCATCAATTTTTAAATTAAATGACTTACTTAGCTTCAATTTCTTTGAAAAAAAATGAAATTAGTTTTTAAATTACTGAGTGCTAACCTGTTGAATTCATCCATTTGGCAACTATAATTTAGCTTTGATTCAAGATCATCAAGGCTCTTACATGAGCAGTAGATGTTAGTGTCATCAGCAAACAAGCAAAAGTAAGCAAACTTGAGGTGTTACTTAAGTCATTAACATATAACAAGAAAAGCAAAGGTCCAAGAACAGATCCTTGAGGAACACCACAAGTTAAAGGTAGGAAGTCAGAATCACGACCATCAACACGCACAAACTGTTCTCGGTTGGAAAGGTAAGACTGGAACCATTCATAGGCTGTGCCTCACACTCCATAATGATGCAATTTCAGCAAAAGGATAGAATGATTTACTGTATTAAAAGCTTTTTTAAATCAATAAAGATACCCCGTCCAAACTCCTTATTGTCAACAGAAGAGCAAATTGATTTGGCAATACCTATAAGTGTATGATTAGTTGAGCATTTCTGTCTAAAACCAAACAGAAGTGAGTAGAGAATGTTATAACATTCCAGATAGGCATAGAGGTGATTATACATATACTTTCTCAAATATTTTACTGGAAACAGATAGGACTGATATTGGCCTGTAATTATCTTTGCCTTGTGTAGAACCTTTCTGAAAGACTGGTGTTACTTTGGCCAAGTTATGTTTTTCAGGGAAAATACCACAGAAAAGATTCATTGACTAGGCATGATAGAAGTGGAGCAATGTGAGTCTTAAGGATTTTTGGCAAGGGTACTGGGATACTACAGGGACCAATGGATTTCTCATTGTCCATTTGAGATATGTAAGATTCAACTTCGTATGAAGTAATAGGAGAGAGAAACATTGAGTCAGGGAAATTTCCCTTGAGAAAAGAAGTAGGACAGTAGTTCCCATGGGATATATTAGAAGGAAATCATGTTAGATGTTGTTATTTTCTCTTGTCAACTGAGACAGGATGGATTCAAGATGTTCTTTAAATCTCACAGGATTAAATGAAGGATGACTGTAGGCACAGCAGCATTAGATATTTTTAGCTTTTGTGTTATTAATTTCAACCCAAACAGCTTCAAATTCATCATCAGTTGTGCTCAGGTCAGTTTGCTTAAAGGCATTTAAAGATTTACTAGCATAAATAGCCACACCACCAGCAGCAGAGCTGGAAGGCTGTGAAAAGAGGGTGAAGCCATTCAGATTATTGTTCATTTTAACACCAGCTGAATAGTTTTCTCTGGTTTCACTAATACCTATGACATGGAAGGGAAAATTCAGGGATGCAAGTGTAATTTGTAAGTCATTCAAATGAGCATCAAGACTGTTTAGATTTATGTAAAATAAAGTAAAATAAGGGCTTGAAGATAATAAACTTAGTTTCTGAAAATCTGATGGGTAATAATACACGGAATTTATAGGAATTACAAGGTAGGTATGTTTGACTCAATGTAAGAGTTGCCTAGATTGCTTAGATCAGATATTGTAGACATTACATCAATGGGGGGGAGTAATAGTTCAATGTCTGAAGGTTTCTCAGAATGCATGTGAGTGTCAAATTCAAATTCATCTAAAGATGTAAGGGGAAAAATATCAGAAATACATGTTTTACAGAACCATACCTCCATATTCAATTGCAGATGTTGGTAGTCATCAAGGGTTAGACCATTGCATCTATAATGGATTCAGAGATGACAATTACCACATTTAATTGCTTGATGGTTACTGTTCACCCATTTAGGGCATATGCCACAAGGGAACTTAAGGTTTTGCTTAGATGTTATGCTGTTCATTCATTATGTTATAGAGATTAACAAGTCTGTAAATCATTTTAACCAGAGATCGAAGGATAGCAGGCCATAGCACCTGATCCATTTGGTCTGTCTTTTATAATGAGCTTATCGAGGGAGAAATAAGCAATCGTTTCTTGCGCTTTTGCTTGTTTTAGCTGTGGTAGCTGGGCTCTTCTTTTTTCCATCATTTCTTTGGCCAGGTCGTCAAAGATGTGGATTCCTTTGGGTTTTATTCTTCTTGCTGCCTTGAGAATTGATTCCTTTGCCTTGTAACTGGTAAACTTACATACAACCTTTCTTGGTTTAGGAGTACCATCATGTCTTGTTGGGGCGACCAATGGGTACAATGGGTACAATGGGTGCAATGGGTATGCTCGATTTCAGGAACCGACTTGAGATTTAATTTGTCAACACGAACTTTGTTTACTTTCTCTTCAGTTGTTTTCCAGGTTTTGCCATGATCTTCTAATAAGCCTTCTAAGTGGAGATTGTTCCTCCTGCTCTGGTTTTCTAGGTAAACCGTCTTTTGTAGATGCTTGTTTACTGTTGTTTGAAGGATGGTGACATTGCTGGTAGTGATCTTTAATTTGGTGTCAATGGTTGTGAGTTGCTCGTCATAGCTTGCAATATCTTTTTGGCTGAACTCCAGACTGGATTTTAATCCCACGTAGTCTTTTACTAGATTGTCAATACAGGAGGTTAAATTGGACACAACAGATTCCATGAATGATTTAAACATACATTTTTGAGCTTTCAGAAGATCTTGAAGAACACATGAAGAAATGGTCTCTGGCAGATCATCGTATTCTTCGGCTTCTGCAGACAGCGAACTTGGTTTGCGCTGATTACTCTTTTTTGTAGACATAATAGTGTAGATATATAGCAGTTAGAGCTGAAGGAATACTCAAAAAGTGGTTAAATTTTAAGTGAATTAGCTTTGTCAAGGGAGGGGGGGAGTGAAAAAACACAACTGCCATCTTCGCTGACTGCTGACAGCACGAGGGAACAGGAGAAGTAATATGGCATTTAAGAAGAAACCCATCAGATGTCCTGAACAACATACGTACAATCAGAGCTTACGATGGACACACGTTTCTTATAAATGACATTGGAAGGCTAGGAAGGGTGTGTGCATGTGTTCATTGTCTTGCTAGATTCACACAAGCTTACAACCGTCAATGACACATTCAAACATGCTCTCAGGGACAAACAACTATCAAATGTCTAAATGAGAGAGTTGAATTGTCACAGACAGTATATGAGAAAGCCTTCTTCCCTAAGAGCACTGCTCTAGAAGAATCAATCAACAGGTGGCTGGAACAAGAAGTTAAAAACAGAAAAATTCACATCCATCACTCTATGTGTGGTCACGGTGGTGAGAGGTGGATCGAGAAGTTTCCTGTGGATGGGTACAACTCAAAAACCACACTGTATATCAATACCACAGCTACTATTGGCACGGCTGTCCAAGGTGTTACAATGATCAAGACAGATTAATAGTTCAAAACAGAAAAACATGCAAACAATGGTATCAAGAGACAGTCATATAGAGGAAAAAGAGGAGTGTTGAGCTAGAATTGAGACGATCTGAGTGCATATCAATGATGAAATCGATAGCAGTTAAAATAATGGTGAATGAAGGAACTACATTTGCACTCCATTCATGACACTTAATGGTGTCCTTAATTTACTATGTGCATGTTTCTGACTGGTTGGTATAAGTTGCTGGAAGACACCTTCTAATGGCTAGTGTGTTGTAGCCTGCGTCGCAGTCAGTCTAAACCGCCAGTATAGTCCGTCTGCGCAACGGCTCTCAAAAGCTTGTTCTGATATCCCGCAGTTTGTGTATCCATTTTTGATTGGCTAGTTTCTTACACGCTTTCTGATTGGATAATTCTTGCAAAAGTGATCACGCAACTACATGTAATGCTAAATGTAATTTTGTGCGAGTTTCCCAAGTGCATTTGTAAATTCGTACATTATTAAACGTCCAATCTAACTTGAGTTGGAAATAAGATTCCCGCAATTACGGAAGAAGGTTGGCAAAAAGTGTTCAAAGCTGCGAGAGAGCAGTTTGAAATCGATAATCTTCTACCCGAACAGGGAAACTCGCTTCGCGAATTTGTTGAAGGTCAAAATATTTTTGTAAATTTGCCGACGGGCTACGGTAAATTTTTGATTTTCCAGTACCTTCCGATCGCTGCCAATGCTCTGTTCGACAAGCCTCGTGGTTCCAGTATTCTCGTTGTAATATCACCGTTGTGACCACTTATGGAAGACCAGATTCTCTGGCGAGGCCGGACAAAGATAAATGACACCCGTGATAAGAAGCAGCATAACTTGCAACATCTAATCAAACACAGCCGGGCGCGACGTAATAATAAAAATGCAAGTAGTCAACATGTTCCCGAATATTTCAAACTTTTTCCCTCCATAGCTAATATCAAATGAGCTTAACACATATCTTGCAATACAAATGAGCCAAAAAAAACAGCACATAGCAAAAACCAGAGGTGTCAAACTCTAAAAGTTACATGCGGATAACAACGGAAACCACACAGACCTATGGCCTCTAACGCCCTAACGGCTCTACTCTACTGAAATGTCCTCATAAAAACACAGGAATATTGCTTAGCGAAATACTCAAAGATCCCCCTATCATACCATGCAAAAGGGGCAGATCCTTAAAGATGTACTAGTTCGAGCAAAACTTTCGAAGCGGCTGTTACACGTGGATAGGAGTTGTGTAGGTCTGTCACGCCATTGTTTAGCATTGCATGATATATTTTGCAAGAATATGACCAGTCACAAGGCGCATAAGAAACTAGCCAATCAGAAATGGATACACAGATCTGTGTATCCATGCGGGATATCAGAACCAGCTTTTGGGAGCTGTTTCGCAAACGGACTATATCGGGGACTTTATGACACGTCCGGCTGCAACGCAGGCTAGTCTGTTGTAGAGTATTGTGCAAAAGTAATACATGCAAAAAAGCACAAATTTTGTTCTTTGTTCCTGTGATTTTTCAAAAAGTTTGCTCAAAAGTTTGAGTGGAATTTTGCAGTCTTTTGAGTGGCTAGAACAAAGAGCGACTTTTTTTCGAATTTTCTCCAAGTTATCAGAAATTTTCAAGGACCAACATTTCACCAGCCATTAAACAAAATTTTGCAAGGTACTGAACGGCAGTTCACCAGCATTTGTTCAATTTTTATTTTGCGACTGATACGTGTAGAAATAAACTGTCATGTAACTTACACAAGATTAATTTTTATGCATGTATTTTGTAAATTTGTGCTGGTGTGCACAGTTTGCAGTCATTGTTTACCATAGGTGTATAAGGGGATTTTTTCAAATAAAGTAAATAAACCAGGAAGTTAAAATGCTGAGTAAACAAAACTCGAAGCCTGATACAATTAAATTATTATGCTTTAACGTGAGAGGCATAAGTAATTTTTAAAAAAAGAAGAGCAATATTTTCCTGGTGCAGAAAGCAAAAAGTCGATTTGATATTTTTACAAGAAACGCATTCAAGCAAGGAGCATTAGGCTCAGTGGAAAAAAGAATGGGGTGCAGAGATATTATTTTCTCATGGGAGTACAAACGCCAGAAGTGTCATGGTGCTTATAAAGAACAGCTTTGACATTGATATAATGTTGTCTCAGACAGATTCGAGCGGAAGACTTTTGTTGTTTAAAGCTTTGATCAAAGAGGAAAATTATACAATTGCAAATATCTACGGGCCCAACAAAGATGCAGAAGCTGTTCAATTTTATCATAAACTATCAAAACTATTAAGAACCAATGATTCCGGAAATGAAGAGAACATAATTATGGGAGGTGATTTTAATTGTCCCTTGAACATCAATCTGGATAAAAAAGGTGGAATTCAAATTCCCCGGAGGCACGTCATAAAATCTATTGAAGAAATTCAAGATGAGTTCAGTCTCCATGACATTTGGCACATAAAAAATCCAAATCAGCAAAGTTTCACTTGGGGTCGCTGTTCTCCTTTTGTATTTTGTAGATTAGATTACTGGTTGATTTCACATAAACTGCATGATTTAGTTACAAGTGTGGATATTTTGCCCTCAATCAAATCAGACCATTCTGCAGTATTCTTAGAACTCAAAGAAATTAAGGAAAATAACAGAGGTCCTAGCTATTGGAAATTGAATACGACACTATTGGCAAATGAAGAATATAAAAAGATGATCATTGATAAATTGCCTAATATTTGGCTTGAGGAAGCAAAGGATCTCAGAGACCGAAGATCAATTTGGGATTGGATAAAATTTAATATTAGAAACGATTCTATTATTTTCTCAAAGCGTTTATTGCAAATTCGACAAAAACATGAAAGAGAATTAACTAACAAATATCAAGAATCATTAGCTGCCTTTCAAGATAATCCCTGTGACAATACGCGAATAACAATGGAAAGATATAAAAGCGAACTTGA
>Ga0126339_10000221_pt1 | contig 27016 bp, 14 predicted proteins | sample OrbTmetagenome_2_FD_92532 | JGI IMG/M metagenome (GOLD analysis project Ga0126339, IMG submission 92532) | Coral microbial communities from Petempiche,Puerto Morelos, Mexico - Orbicella T R C metagenome | ecosystem: Host-associated > Invertebrates > Cnidaria > Coral | place: Petempiche,Puerto...
AGGGAGGGTAGCTTTGCACGACTTAGAAGAGCATCGTAGGTGTCTGTCTTGGAGTTAAAGATGATTCTTAGCGCGCGTTCTTGTACTCTTTCAAGCTTGCGCCTGTCAGAAGCTTTGCAGAAGCGCCAAACTGTGTGGCAGTATGTTAAATTAGGGATTATTGCAGTTAGATATAAGTGGAGCTTAGTCTCACATGAAATGAGATTACGAAGTCTTGCTAACACACACACTTTTTGGCTGGCCTTCTTGCATATGTCGCTAACATGATCGCTGAAGGAGAGTTCGTCATCCGTGTTTATTCCAAGTATCTTCAGCTTCCTCGTCGGCATTACACCCATAAAAATTATATATGAGATAAAAAGAAGTCAGCAAATGAATACTGACATTCACAAAACCTATGTACATTTAAAAAAACAAGATAAAAAAAACTTCTATCTCTCTTCTGTATGAGACATCCATACTGATGACGTAACTCTAGGGAGATCCATGTAGTGTCTGTGATTGGTTGTTTTTCTGAATTGAATTTTCACGTGTAAATCACGTGTAAATAACCATAAGCGGATCTTTATAGAGCTACGTTTCAGGACGGTCTCGTCACTCGTCACAGATAGTTCAATTTGACAACAGTAAAACAACTATCTGTGGCGAGATTTTTATCCAGGTCTCAGAGGTTTTTTTTCTTCGTTTTCTTCGATCAGTTTAGCGGGAAAGAAAGAAAGAAACACTACTGGGACAAGAGTACAAGATGGCGGAAATTTAGGACATTGTTTTGGTGACTTAAATGTGACTGATCAAAGGGAACATCATATACGACACACTCAATGACTTCAATAGCCAGGTTCAAAGTTCTTTCAAGTAGCAAATTAATTTTGCGCGATATCTTTTATTCGAAGTTTTGAACATCTCCCCTTAAGATATAATAGACGGTTTGAACATAACGTGCCCTGTAATTCGTGACCTAGATCTTTCGCATAAGGCTAAGTGCCCTCATACAAGCCTTACAAGAATGAGCAACCTAAATTTCAGGCTCTGTAGAAAAGCTAAATTGGGATTTTGAGGGCCTTGTCAATTGTTTACACAACCCGAAGCAGTGTTTAGGTAGGGTCTGATCTGAAATTAGGAAAGGAAAATCGTTCTACATTTCTGTATAATATTTTTGGTCTCAAGTAGGACAAGAGTTTTAACAAGTGCGCGGTACAAACCCCATCCAAATTTTCGGGGATTTGTCCCCTCCCCAGGAAATGCATACGGCAAACACAGGCCGCGCATTTCTTTCGCAAAATAGAGGTTAAATTATTGCCTTGTGGTAAAACATAGGCTCATGCAAACACTCGAGTGAACTTGAGTGAACTGGGATGAATGTGCTTATGTAAAGCCTCGTCTGCAGCTTGATTTTACATAAACTTTCGTATTCTCCCAAACTTGCTCTCTCTCGAAGTTAGATCACCTTGTGTAGACATGCCAACCATTTCCTATAGAATGGATAAAAAAAACCCTTGAGACCGTAGCTGTAAGCAAAACAGCTAGACTGGTACCTCTCTATCTCAGATTATGTGATGATGACAGTTGTCTCGGAGTTGCGCTCTTTGCATATTATCAACCCATACGGACAAACCTGGAGGGTAAAAGGAACAAACTGGTACTTAAAAGTTACAGGAACATATCAAGGGCCCGGGATTCTGTCACACAGCCAAGGTATTAAGTAGAACGCCCACATATGATGTATCTTTGGATGGAAATGGAGAACAGAGGTTTCAGCAGAGCCGACATCCAAATATGAAGGCAAGAACTGAGATAAATCAGTTTCTGTCAGTTGAGGTTGCAAATGTTCCCGTAGAAAGAACCTAATAAAACAGAATCAATGACTTATCTTTTCCGTCTGTCAAGAAAACCCTGACGTGGTGTAATCAAGTATTTTTTGCTTCAAGCAAGCGTGTGTCACTGGCCGTATGAATGTGATTATCCAAAGATATGTTAATTGGCGACGAAACAATGAAGTCAAAGTCAAGTGATAGCTTCAACAAGAGACGAGGTTCATTCGTCACTCGATAAAAAGCGTTGGATCAGTCGACACATTTTCTTACAAGCCATGAACTTCTTTTCCAGCTCCTCACCCGCGAAGGAGGTCTTCAGGTCACTTCCTTTCAAATAGGAAGCAACAAAGTCTTGCTGTGGTATGAAAAAGGATGGAAACACTTCATCGTCACACACAAAGTGGTGTATTTTCTCGTAAATTCGTCTGACCCACATGGTTAAGCTGCTCCCATCATCTAAGCCATATCTGTCTAACACATGAAGTAAAGCCATTTTGAGCCAAAAAGATGGGATTAACGATTGTGCGTCAAGATTTGCCTTGTTGTAGAATACCTCTTCACTGTTCACCAGTGTTGGGCATACCTCGCGAACAGCTTTTGCAGCAATGTAGGCGTCCTTGACGACTTCTGGAATGCTGTCAAATATTGCGCTTTCTATAAGAGAGAACGATATTCTCACTTCATTACCATAAACACCACGTTCGAAGCGCGGAATGGTCATGGCGAAAAGGCACTGTTTGGGTATGTTCTCTAAAACACGACTGGTCGAGATGGCATTTTGTGGCCAAAACAGCCCCGCGTCTATGACAGGCACCAGATCGACTGAGTACACCATGTTCTTGTAGATTGGACCATTCCAGCAGAGTTCGATGATGATCGACGGTTTGGGATGGCTAATACCTGTGTCCAAACTGGGGAGAATGAAATTGGAACAAATCCGACAACATTTCCACAGCTTGGAATCAAACATTACCACCCTCACGATTTGTTCAAATTTTGATCTGACCAGATATGGCACAAGAAATCCATCAGCATCAAAAAATTCGGCAATGTTTGCGCTGTCAGCATCAGTTCCTTCCAAATGTACAAAGCCAGGAGAACATGTGTCTTCGTCAATCACTTTACAGCAAGAGCTGAATAGTTCGAGATTGCACATAAAGTCAAATTCATTGGGTAGACCGGCCTTGGTTTTCTCACGGACACTACCCGACAGTATCAGTGTCGACCGAAAACGACGATCCTGGTCAGCTACCTTCTGAAGAATTTGTCTGATCAGGTTTTCTGTCTCCTGGTGAATCTGGACTACCTCTGAATCATGAAGTGGTACCTTTCCCATCCTCGGCGTATGCAGAACGTGGGACAAGTATTCTTCCATCTTTCTTGCCGGGTTAATTTGAATTTCTTCAGGATCCACTGAAATCAGCTCTTCTTGTTTTTCAAAGGGCTGATAATAGTTACCTCTACCTTCGTTGGTAAAACAGGCGCACAGCTTACATGAAATGTCAGGCAATCTTTTCTCTTTTTCTGGGGCCGGTGTCTCTCCATAACGTTGAAGTAACGATAGCATTTCTTGGTTAAGGACAGACACTGCACAATCGATGGGACTCTCACCCAAACAATTTTTTATAGTGGCGTCTGCCCTCGTGAACGACACTTCCAAATACGAGGTTGCGATGGTGTTGTTTGAAAATTCTGCATAGTGTAATGGCGTTGACCCGAACTCGTCTCGTGCGTTTACGTCCCATGGAACTTTACACCCTTGAAGGGTAAGTCCTTTTTGAGATAAAACCATGTGAGCCAATGTTACGCCTTGTTTTCGAGCACAATTCCAATTGATCTCTTGCACCACATTCTCAGTTTCATCTATACAATCCCATGGCCACGGAAATGTTGTGAGGTGCCTGGGATCACGTATTGTAGTGACGTGAACAGCTGTAAACCCCTCCACATCTTGCAAATTCACGTCTGCCCCAAATGACATCAGCTCTTTCAGTTTTTCTGGCCAGTCTCGATGGGCAGTTGCGTAGCTTGCATAATGTACAGGAGTGCGAAGCATGTCATCTCGAGCATTCATAGAAGCTCCACATCGTACTAAAACTTCGACAAACGATGCAATATCTATGGAACTGCAGAGTTGAAGCATCAACACGTGTAGTGGTGTCAGCCCTTGTTCATCTGGTATCATCGGATCTGCACCATGCTCCAACAGGAGTTCCAATGTGGTCAAGATTCCTTGCTGTCCATGAAGTGCAAAAGCGGTTCTGGTACAAGCCGTTGCCAAGGGTGTTTGATGTTTCATGTTCAAGGCATTGACCTCTACGCCATGTTTCGTCAGTATTTCGACTACTTCGCAAGCGCCATATCGACTACACACATGCAATCCATTTTCACCTTTTGAATTGACATGGTGAATATCAGCTCCGTATTCAAGAAGCATTTTTATCTTTGGCAGGTTTTGTGCAAACTCTTCTTCGTTTATACAGAAATAGGCCATGCCACAAGCATACAAGAAAGGCGTATCACCAAACTTGTCTTCAGCATTTGCTCGCGCCCCAGATTGTAGAAGGATTTTCACTGCCCCAGGGGTAGCGTCTGATATGCATACATGATGTAGAGGTGTCTTCCCTAGTACGCTGGGGCGATTCACGTCAGCACCGGCATCGACCATCATCTTGGCTACCTCCTCAGATTTGCAATAGTATAGAGGAGACTTGCCTTCTTTGTCAAGCACATTCACATCACTTCCCATATTAATGAGGTATTGTGTTATATCTCGTCTATTTGTGGCTGATGCTACGTGAAGCAAGGTCCATTTATCGCGCCTAACAACGGTGTCCAGTCCAATTTCTTCAGAAACCTTTTGTATATCCCCCAGTGACCCGTTGTCGAAAAGCCCGCGTATTTCGTGATAAGAATATTTCTCCACGCCAGTCATTCTCTTATTGTTACATGCACTGTTTCGATGACCCAGCGGCGGCGCTAAAAGGGATTCTCTGAAATGTATAAAGGAAACAAAACAACCAGTCACCTCTCCATACTGAATCTTTACATCGCTTAGTTTCGAAATCTTGAATTCTAGGGAAAATGAAGTAAATAACACGCATAAAAGTAAAACATTGTCTCTTACATGTGAACTGCAACTTCCGCCTTTTGTCGTAGTAGAAACCGAAAGAAACCACTTGGTTCCAGACCCTTCCGGATTTTTAGGTTAGGGAAACGGAAGTAACGAACACTCGGTAGTTTGGTAACATGAACGATTCAAGGCAACACCTTTTGGATTACATTCATAAACTCCTTAATACTATGCATAATTGAACGTTACTGTGATTGTTGACCGGCAAACACAGTCACGTCGGCTCTCCTCGGAAAGTACCGTTAGGTGTGCGCTTCCAGAAACACAGGGAATTAATGTAATACAAGGGGAAATAGTTCCTTCTGTAAGAATCCGCGTGGTCACGGATGACGTAAAATAAAAGAAATCTTAAAAAAAAAAAAAAACAAGAAAAAATACCGTTCAAAATACTATGAACGAGAAACAAAGGTAAAACAACGCGACTCAATCGCATCCAGCACTCAAAGAAAGGCCCGAAAAAATTTCCTATAGGTTCAACAGGTTAGGAACAATATGAAACTGGAGGTGCTGGTCAAAACAGCAGTGCCCAGGTCTGCAGTCAGACCCAATGGGCCATCAGACTGGCACTTATCTCTAGTTTTTCCTTAACATGAAGCAACCTGGAGTACTTCCCTCCCAACTCCTGGAATGGGATACTAGTCCATAGCAGGGTTACCCTCTCCCCCCCGCCCCCCCCCCCCTCCATCCCCACCAAGTTGTTTGGGTGTGAGAGTGAGTCACAAATTCAGATTGTGCCCTTTGGTATGAGATTGTGAACATATATCTACGATACACAATTTTTTTTTTCTTTTCCATTGCACCATTTTTAATTTTAAATAAAGAAGAAAACAAAGAGAACTCACACAAAAATATTACTGTATAATACATCAAAGCATGATTGAAAATTCTATATACAAAAATGGTCTAACATCTGAGATTGGGCATGGATCTTAGAGGTTAAGTCTCAAAATGGTGTGGACAATGACCCCAAAGAACCTAGTGTCAAAAGCTGGTGTTCAAATGATGTTAGGGCTGGAGGCTATGTTGTATGCAATAAAATAAAGTGCATTCATATGAAAAGAAAAATTTAAATCTCAAGTATCACACACACGGTTTTTTATCTAATTTTATTATACATACTGCCAGCTGTTCGTAATATATCTAGTCCTTTACAAATCACAGCTATATAGGCTATAAATACCTTGTAAATAATTATTTCAAAATCAGGTCAATATATTACATTAGAAGTCTTTACTCATCTCTGAAATTGATTTTTAATTAAAGCCTCTCTTGTTTTGTTCATTTCTCTTTATTTCTCTTTATGTAATATGTGACTACACATCATAAAAACCTGAAGCATGTTAATGTAAACTTGAGTGCCAAGCTGTTCTTATGCCTCTCATCATATATTTATGATCAAATTATGTTTACTTGAGGGAACCAACATCAGGACTGATTTATGGACCAAGATGCCATAAGTTGAGTTCACAAAAGTACTATGACTAAAGACTTGTTAGTAATATTTTTGGGCATTTTTATTTTCACTATATTTTAATTTTCCGTATTTTGGGCAATTGTTAATAAAAACAATTATTTCACTCTTGCTTATTGGATATGAGATGATTATTTTTAGCCAAACAGATGCTATGCACTTCCTTAGCTATATCTTTCTTCTCATACCCAATGCTTGCTTGTGGAATAATCGTTAAATATAAGAGTTATCCTAGTACTTGTACCTTTTACAGTACTAGCTGGAACACACATCACAGGAACTACTAGATAAAAAAGGAAAATGGCACTTGGAAAATGTGAAAACAACAGCTAGTGCTTTAAGCAAGAATCACTGAAACCCTTTGGGTGAAAACGTTTTGACTTTGTGTTCACCCCATGCCACCATCAAATCATCATTTCTGGATAAGAAACTGCCACCATCTGTCACATCTGGTGCTGCACTATGAAATTGATGTTGCAGCATCAATCAAGACATAATGCCCTGATATCTTCAACATACATTTGTACAGTAATGATAATATTATTTGGTTGTAGCATCGTTCAATTTGTTACTTTTGTTTAATAATAAACTTATTTTAATAGTGCACACCCCCAAAGTCAAATTGAAAACAACTTGGGATAGGACAGCAAAACCATTATGGAAGACCTGTCCTAATTAAATTTTCTGCCCAAGGTGTTGTATCATTTCAGTTTAAGACATTTCCCTTATTGTAGCTGTGCCAAAGGCAGGACTTACATGCCTTCATTTCACATTTACTGCATGTGGCAGTCATATCCCTGTTTTAAGTCAAATCAATACATATACATCAATACTCCTCCGAGTACAACAGATTGATTTGTGACATTATTTCATAAACTAAAAGTTGGTGCTGATGCAGAGGCTATGCCACTATCAAATACCTCACTGGCATGTTTGCGCCTGTTAAAGAAATACTCTATGTAAGGGGCTGCTAGAAAATGACCTAAACCACAACCAATGATAACAGCCAGAAACAACCAAACATTGTACGTCATGGCTACCAGCATCAAAAAGTAACCAAAAAGGAACTGGACAAAAAACAGACAAGTTTTCTTGAGGTGATCAGTCATCTCAAACCTGATAAGAAAACAAAACATCAAAAATCAAGCCAAAGAGAACTCACTCTCAGTGCAAAAATAGTTTCATCTTCACTATATAAACAGGACCTGATGTCTACAAGAGCTCTGGCTGGTGCTCTGCTGTGAATTGCCAGCTATAATTGAAGGGGCGAGTGGAATAAAGCCTTAAGTGACTTCTGATCAACTGCTAGATTCTCCTTCCAGTTTGTCTGGTATATGCTCATGTAACAATTTGGCTTCAGATCAGGAGTGGAATAAGGCCCTAGGTGACTCCTGATCTATAGCCAAATTCTCCCTTCATTAAATGAGCATATACAATACGAACTGGAAGGAGAATCTAGCAGTTGATCAGAAGTCACTCGCAGCTTTATTCCCCTCACCCTTTCAATTTTAGCAGTTTCAAAAATTATGGAGCCCTCTAGATTACCAAAGTCAATTAGCACTGTGGTTATCAAAAACCAAGTCTAGTTGTTTTATTCAGTGCCCAATCTGTTAAAAATGCATAGAATATTAAAACAACTGCTTTGTTCTGCTGTAAAACTATTTGCGAATGTCCTTAATATTGGTGTCCAGGACCGCTTAACAGAGGTGTCCGCTGAATGGAGGTTTCTTTTACAGTAAATGCAGGAAAAAACTGTTTTCTCAGTGACATGTGGGAGACTTCCTTTAATTTAAAATGGAGGCATGCAACTCAGTCTCTGAGACTGGTCTCGTTACAGACAAACAAAAAAATTGTGAACATTTAATAGGTAGTAAGCCAGAAAAGAAATACACTTTGTTATGGAACAAAAATGGCCTGCTTGGTTAAGAATAACAGGAAAACAACTAGTTAAAGTGGACAGTTAAGATTTAGATTTATTACAGTATGATAAACTGGGAAATCTAACGCTAAATGTTTCAATTAACAACTGAAGGTAATACCACAATAACACCTATAGTCCTACACAATCAAATACCTCATCTGAATCTTATGTGGCTGTTTAATAAGCGGAGTCTTTTCAGAACTTCTCCTGCATGGTTTATGTCTGTGGACTTTGTAAGACTTTAGGCTCTCAAAGAAAACAGCAATTACGATTACTGCAATGCATGAACCAACCAATCCTGAAATTAAAAATAACAAAGTTTACCACTTCTGCAAGGGATCATATATCATATTTTTAAATTTACAATCTTAGATTTATTTTCAACTGTAATTGACAAAACAAAGGAAAGTACTCTACCTCCAACACTTGACACTTTCCAGCTTTTAAACAAAATTGTAACATTTTCTGAAGCAACAAATGACATCTAGGAAAAGACAACAAATTATTGCAGTGAACATTTTCATGGCTATTTTGCTTTGTAAGTACATACAGTGGGTATAAGAGGCAGTCCATATCTAGGAGTTTTCAGATATTTGGAAATCCATAGGAACTTCAGCTCTTCATGACCTTAAAACTGCATTTTCATGGCAGAAGAACTATCATTCACTTAACTTCATGCCTGGGTGGGGGGGGGGGGTTTATCCCCTTAATTGTGATATAAAAGAATGTGTGGTAAATGAAGAAAGTTGTGCGTCTAGTTTGGTGGGGGGGGGGGGGGGGGGGGGGGGGTGTACTCCCTTATATGGGCTATATAGGTATGTGTGGCCCCAAAGGGTATGGTTTTTCAGCCGTTTTGGTCATAAATTGGGTATCGATTTTAGCTGATTTTGGCCATTTTAGTCATAAATAGGGTATGGTTTTTGCAATCTAGCCTTGATATGGGTATGTTTTTAAGAAAAAAACACTTTTTCATCATTATCGAAAAATCAACAAAAGCCCTTCACAAACTATATTTTCAGTAATTTAGCCTTGGTCTGAACTAGGGAACTAATTATAATGCAGGTCTGAAACAGGGTTAAGGGTCAGGTCATAAATAGGGTAGGGAATATTGCAGATTTAGGTCATAAATAGGGTAAGGGTTTTGGGAAGTGGGCCGCACACCCCCACCCAATTTTTCTGGGAGTACCCTCCCCAGGGACTTCATGGTATTAGTTTCAGAGATTTTACCTCAAACCAATAAGAAACTTTACAATTACCTAAAAGTAAAATAGCTAGATACAACATTGTTGTAAGTTCCAGATAAATGATTTGCAAACTATAACCAGACATAATTTTTGAGTGAAGAGTAGGCCTTGAGTTTTTGTACACATTATCCTACAGATACAACATTCAAATATTTTGTTAAATTAAATGTAATGAAAAATTTGCCAGTGAAAATCTGGGAAGTGGACAGCAGGAAAATTAATACCTATCAGACGAAAACCAAAGAACACAAAGAGTCCTGTTTGGTTCATGCAGAAAAAGGTTTATTTGAAGGAAATATGTAAGTAGAAGTCAAATACATGATTGACAAGTGAAAGCAATCCTTTACTACTTCAAAGAAATCTCTCTGCCCATACAAAGAGTGGTAGGGAGCAGAAGAAACTACAAAAACAAACAGTGCAGTACGCATCACATGGAAATCAATCTGAGTGAATGAACTGAAAATGGAAGTCACATGCTTATCACGAGTTATTATTAACTGTCATCACTATACATCTTTAATCTTTAATCTTTAACACAAATTCCAAATTACATTACATTGAACAAGTCAATCCAGTAAATTTGAGGGCAGCTTAAAACAGAATACAAGATTCCTTAATATAAGCCGCCTTAGTGTATCATTGTATGATTGTATACCTAGTTAAAAATTACTCTAAACTCATATTAAAAAATAAGATAATCACGATAAAAAATTAGCACTGAACTTATCGTAAAAATAAGCAAATAAATTCTTGCGGAAGACTGACAAGGTGTTAGACTCCCGGATGTTAAGAGGTAGTTCATTCCATGAGCGACAAACCCGCATAAAATGTGAGTTCTTAAAAGATTCTGTGCGACTAAACGGGACATTGAGTGTTAGATAATCAATCTTTCTCAAAGGCTTGTTGCAAGTTCGAAACGATACAAAGTCCAAAATATCTAAATTATACATATTCTCAAAACATTTAAAGAAGAATACGAGATCATGAATTTCCCTACGATATTGTAAAGGTAATTAGTGGGGTGAATTAAACATTTTAATTTACAATCATAACCCAATAGTGCCAAGTTTATGAAATTATGGTAAGAACCCAAATCACCAACACATGACCCCGACAGAGAGTGTAAAACCACGATAACAGCGACGTTTCAATCTGTTTTTAAGTTTCATTTTCCCTACCAGTAAAAACATGTCCTTAGGGCAAAACAGGAAATCGAAATTGGAGGCCCACTGGGTCATCGCAGATTGCTGCGTTTTAACGTTTAACATTAGAACAAACTACAGAAAAGAAACGAAAAGAAAAGAAAAGACATCTGAGTAAAAAAATATGCTTACGTCCATGGTGGCTTTGCGAGGAAAATTCCTATTGCTCCAGGATGTCATTAACTAAACATGAGTATCTGAATAAAAACAAGCAAACCAACTTCCTAATCCTAGAACACCACGGGTTGGCTGCCTGCAGGAGGATGTATTCGACGGTTTCTTTCGTAAAGATCCCGAAATAATTGTCTGCGTCACTCAGAGATAGAATCGTGCTCCGCGGTTTTCGCTGGAACGGTCATGTCATTTGCCACAAGATCCCCTATGCAGACATCGCCAGGCGTTCAAGCACTCCTCTCCAGTCTTTCCAGAGTGGTGTATTAATATTAACTTCCGCTGTTCTTCCCCTGAGGGTATTTGTTTCCTGGTTTTTGTGGTTGGGCCAATGTCTTTTTAAATTAAAACGTCTTTCTCACGGGGTTCTACAAAACATCTCATTACAGCACTTACGTCTCAATGGAGCGCGTTTCTTTACGTCTGATTACCCGTAGCACGTCTCGTTTCTAGTTTCAGTGCTCAAGGACGTACACTAGCTTCCTATCAACAGGAACTTCTTAGCTGTCTTAATTTCTTCCGCAGGAGCTTCAGTGATATGTAAACAAAATGCTTCACATCACGTAAGCTTACATAGCAGGCTCGGTAGAACACGTAGGCCAAAGGAATTTTTATGTGCTTCATGTAGTACCCAATTTCCATTCTAGGGCTAACACTCAGGAGAAAGTATTACTGATTCTGGGCTTCGGGTTAGGGTTTGGGAAGCACTTGAAATTACTTTAGTTGACTGTATTCCTTTCGGAAAGCCGGAAGACTGAGGGGTCGCAAGGATTTTGTACCGGCAGACTATAATTATTGTAACAATTATTCCACGAGCGCTCGTTGGATATGAGATGACAGATAGCCAGTGATGAGCGTAGCGTATAGTTGGCTATAATCATCTCATATCCAAGCCTCCTGATACAACAAGCGCGAGTGAATAAAATTTTTTATTTTTTTATCAAGCATCTGAGCGGGCCGGATTCCTAAATCCTCGAACTTGATTGGCCAATCATGCGCACGTGACCGGTCCAGCTTTTTACGATACGGCCCACGGGCCGGATTTTTTCTTCGCTGCCTAAATTTCGCTTCTAAAAGTTAGCGGTAATCGTCAATCTTTTGCCTTTTTTACACGTCCATCGACCATTAGTCAACGCAAGTTTATCTCTGTTCACTTTAGAATGGCAAGGAAAGTCGCTGTAAGTGAATTCAATTAAGTGTTTTGAAGTTGTGAGAGTTTGCTTGGTTGTTTGTGGCTTGGCGCTGTAATGGGGCGTAATCCTGTGTTTCTCTCGCCGTAAAATTTGGGTCAGTTTCAGTCGAGTTTACCTCTCTGATCGTTGCTGTGTTTAGGAGAATTTCTGTGGAATACACTCAACAAATTTCCCCACTTTCTGCTATTCAATTTACGGTAGAAAAGTCTGATTTCAAGTGATTCTAAAAGCAACGACTGACAGAAATTGTTTTTGTAGTAAAACTTTAAACGTCGAACGAAATTTCACACCGCAGAAACAATTTTGGAGAACTTAACCGATGAAATAAATGCAAGTAACCTAAAGAAGTTCCAAAAAAATCTGTTCTTTAATACATCTTTCTTTGTCTACTATCTGAGTTACTCACCCGTTGCCGAGATTTTTTACAAATCGTTAGAAGACGGCGCGCAAGCCGATTCAATGACAAGAGTTGTTTGCCGGCTTAGGGTCGGTCCGTATAGTGAAAAACTGTGACCGAGGTCTTGAAAATGCTGCCCGGACAGCATTTTCAAGCCTGAGGTCACAGTTTTTCACTATACGGACCGACCCTAAGCCGGCAAATACCATATATAAACTAGAGTAGAATGAAAATAAAAACGCGACCAAAAATTACACGCGCGCTTTCAATATTTGTAGAGCATAGTAAAATGGCTCATGTATCATGATTGCTAAGCCAATGAAAACTCTTGTATTGAATTATCCAATGATCCAGTTTTTAATTAAGCGGCAATATCATAGGCTCCACAGCAAGAGCAGGGACATTTGATTTGTAAGGGGAGGAGGGGGATGGAGAATCACTTGAATGGAAGAGACTTTGACCCTTCCAGTCGCATTATTTCTAAGTAAGACGTTAACCGGGTCGTTCCCTTTCAGCTACAGTTTCAGCTATCGGACTACAGCCTTAATCGCCACTTATTTGGTTCCTCTCATTTCCTCCTGAGCTCTCCCGTCCTCACTTCAAACTAGAGCTTCTAGTCGGGAATGGGTACTATTTTGGTGGAAAACAAGAACCATCCTTCAAACGGGTACCCTGGTCCTGGAGGTTTTTCTTGATTTTTCTTCTTTTCGCGAAGCGGCGAACACGTCTTCATGCGGAGAAAATCAAGAGAAGAGAAAAATCAAGAAAAACCTCTGGGACCATTGACTGTGCATTTAATTTTAGTTTAGATTACTGTGTCGAGTAATGCAGGTGCAGTCGTAATTTTCTCAGGCACGTAATAATGATATTCAATTTTTTTTTTTTCGTAATTGCCCTCGGCCAACGGCCCGTGGAATTTTAAGAGCATTTTGTAATATCTCGCGTAGGCTATGTTATGTAGGCTCAAGAGAAAATGAGTAGGCTACATTTAATTTTTACTTATTAGATATGCATGACCAACTCGCAGTGAACTCTCTATTGTATTGGCATGGCACTGGTAACAAGCAAACAGCGAGGTATCAGCTCATATCCCATAAGAATAGATGTACATGTAGCGCGAAATACATAGCGAAAATACGTGATTCTTTTCATATGATGTAGGGGTTTCCTATATTAAAACAGCTACATTGAAAACTGTATTTAGCGGTCATCCATGATAACTTTGTTGGTAGAGTCCACTTACTAGCTTACTAGGTCCACTTACTTACTACAGGGGGTGTCCAGTAACCACGGGATGAAATGTTTCAAGCCCAGACTTACTAAGACTGCTGTCTATGAACTTATTTTGACTCGACTTCGGAATATTTCTTCTCTTTATTTAAAGATCGGAACGCAAAATTGCCATTTTCAGTAGCACATTATATTCACGATCATCTTCATAGCTCACAGCATGATTCTAATGACTGCAGGCAGAGACCATGATTATCGTCTTTTGTTGCTGGCTGGATCAATAAGAATTCCGTACATCTCGAGTCCATCACTAATGTACAGTAATGCTTCTCGGTCGTCCACTGTACCCTGGAGTCTCAAATGTAGGTCGCTCGCTGTATTTCGGGTTCTTAAATGTTCCTTGTTGCTCAGCAAACGTTACAGCCTTTACCGTATCTTTTGAAGACTCAGAGGTGTTACTGGCATCATCCGAAGACTCAGAAGAATCGTCATTTGAGGTCTGCTTTTCCAACGCCAACGCTCTCTCAAGTCTGGCTTTCTCCTGCATGCCACTGAACTTAGAGGCTATGATTGGCAGTAAAGGAGCTATAATAATTATTCCAAACACCACACAAAGTGCGCCTGTTATCTTACCTGCTGAAACAGAATAATTTAAAACATAAATGTCAGTAGTGTTATCGTAACAATGTTTTCGGAGGTAAAAATTTTAATACTTGTCAGCTATGTCTGCGTTTGGGTTAGTAGGGACCAGAAGGGAATAGCAGAAGGGAATACATCCAGAGCTTCTGGATCGACAGACCTCAAAATCGTCTGCATGTACAGAGTCTACTGAAACAACAAGAAGACAACAAACCAGAGTGTATATCAGTTCCAAACTAAGTAGGTCTGCGAAACATGCATGTCACAACCATTGTCTAGACCGGGCTTTGTTTAAACTAGAAATGCCGTGAGGTTTTAGCCTAGTCAAACCACAGGTAATTATCGTACAAGCTGAAGAGAAGTCTGATTTGACGAAAAGTTCCCAATAAACTAAGGAAACGTATTAGAAATAGCTCAAAGCGGAAGCAGCCGGCGGACTTTGCGACTAAAAGAAGCGTCTGAGATTTGTGGGCTCTTACTTTTAGGAGTTGTATTCAGTTTACAGTGTAGAAGCAGCAGTCCATGACGACTGGTAAAGGAGAATTCACTCCAACATGACAAGCGCTATCGAAACACTGAAGGGGGGAGGGGTGGGGAAAGAGGGGTTCTTCCACATAGCGAGAGTGATCGTCGTGTATCGTCGGTTTAGGACTTAAAAGTCGTTGTTTAGACCCGATAAAGGCACATGTTAGATCTTTTTACTCCAAAACTAAACTCTTCTCATGCAAGGGTGCAGATAAAAAAGAGTAGAAATAAAAAAGTCTACAATTACCACCGTAAGGGTGTTCTTGACGAAAACGAGATGTTTCAGGTGCCTCGGTTGTAGAGATCCGTTTCAAAATTTTACAAGATAGGAGCCTTACCTGAGGACAAACAAAACTTACAATGCTTAACATTTGTAAACTAACTTATGGCATTTCGCGATCGGAGATTTCTCATTAAGGGACATAGACTGCCCCCTTGTGGCAGATTAGCTAGCAGACAGAGGATACATACAACTTACCAAGGGTAACAGGGACCATATCTCCATACCCAACGCTGGTCATTGTTATTATGGCCCACCAGCAGGCCGCAGGAATACTCACAAAATTGGTCCCTTCATGCTCCTGTTCGAAGTAGTAGCAGCAGCTTGCAAACACGATCATGGTCAGCAAAATTAAGAAGCCAAGCATTAGAAAATCTTTGATACATTCCTGGATGGTTTTGACAAACACCTGCACCGTTGAACTGTAGCGGTAAATTTTAACCAGGCGAAATACGCGTGTCAAACGCAACACGCGCAGAACGTAGGCCGACTGTATTGCGGTCAGAGACTGCCCAGAAATAGCGAGAGTGACATAAAATGGAAGCACAGCGAGGAGGTCAAAAATGTTCAGAACGTTCCAAAAAAAACGTAGTTTATCAGGAGACGCAATGAAGCGGATTAATAATTCCAGCGAAAAACAGACAACGCAGAACGCCTCGACAATAAAAAGTTTCTTAAGTTTAGTTGACAAGCTGAGATTAGTCTCTCTTCGATTGCGGCTTTCCAGTTGTTTCCTTGTGATGTAAGTTTGATTTAAAGTTGTTTGCTGATGATTCCTCGAAGCTGGCGACATATCTGCGTCATTAAACTCTGGAAGAGTTTCAATGCACATTGCGATAATGGATAGAACAATCACTAAAAGCATAAGCACGTTGACAAGTCGGGCAGCAACGCTAGATCCAGGACTTTCGAAGAGTTCCCAAATCATTCTCTGGTACCTGTTGTTAGGAACACTCCTTTTAGCTGTCTCAGGCGAGGGAACGGATGAAGAGACACTTTCCGGCAGAGAGATGTATCGCACAAGACCGAAAAATTGCATTTCTTGCATCAAAAGATCGTCAGGGATATGTTCAGGACAGACAAATTCTCCGGCGGTTTGGTAAAAATGATACACACTCTCAAAAGCCATTCGGTTTCTATCGAAGAAATATTCGTCCTTTTCCGCGTCATAGTAATAAGCTCTGCGTGCTGACCGAGCTAGCAGACTTTTGGGGAATTTCAACAGCCTGTTGAATGTCAGCTCGTACCGTTTTCCACTAACATTGATTTTTATCCTTTCCACGCTCTTCCCCGCTATTGCAAATGAGCTGATACGCGGTCGTCGGGAAGGCTGGAAGTCAGCTCCTCTGTTTAGTAAACGAGGGGTCGTGGCAGCCTCCGTCCATGATCTAACTCTATGTCCCGGCTGCAAACTGATCATGAACTCGGCTTTGGAAGAACCCGCTGCAAATTCCGTTAGCATTTTACGCTCAAAGTCTGAAGTGACACAACAGTGGACATACACTCTGCTTTTCTTTCATACGAGATTTCCCAAAGTAAACAGAATAACTAATGCGTCCGGTGATAAATAGAAACTTAGCAAATTATCGACAGATCTCTAGAACAAACTGTGAACGCCGAACCAGATTGTTTCAATCATTTGACAATATCTTAGGTCAATAAGTTTATTCAGGGCAATCCTATCGTTCTATTCTTGAATGAATGCATATCGTATTATTTGACTGTAAATTTAGATAAATAGTTTCCTCCATTTGCGCATGTCTTGTATTATATACGCTTGTCCAAACGTTCTTTACGTTGGTAACATAGGGGAATAACGGAAAAAAATTGTTACTGAAAAAACATGATTGCTGCATTACGCTCTTGCTTTCGAATTAGTTTTAACTTGGACCAGATATCCTACATTCAAGGAATGCGTTGTTATGACATGGTTAGTGTTAAGTAAGATTGAAAATGCGATAAATTTCCGAAAGAGGACACGGCTTCAAGGGCTCCATGTTAACTAAGGAGTTTGTAGAGGAGGTTTACGTCTTGCGCAGCACTTGTTTTTGGTCACTGCCGTGACGGTCTTTTTAACTTGTAAATCCATGGCACAAAACTACATATGTTGTATGTGTGTCTTTTGGATTACTGCTATCGTATTCAGGGTTACGTCTGCTGCGATCGATCAAATCCGGCACGTCGACTTCAGCGAGCCATTTGACGGTCATGGATTGGAATTGACACGTAATAAGACTAGAGATATCAATCTTCCATTTTTTTTCGAGAAAAAATCGAAATAACTTGATAAGGTGACCACAGGTTTATGATGATAACTGTAATCATGGGTTGATGTCTTCTTTGAAATGAAATTGAATTCTTTCTTAAATTTAAGACATATAGATTGTCGCAACCCCCTTTTCTCTTCGCTTTGCATAACCTGAATGACACATACAGCAAACGTTTCATTTTCCCACAGTCTCAGTTCAGCTAAGGTGCTATTTATAAATCAGTAAGAATGTGATAATGGACATATGTATGAAATATATTACAATGACTTAAATTTTATGCCAGCACCCAGTCAAAGAGAAACAGTCAAATTTCATGCAAACATTGCATTGCCAGTCCAGACTGTGAAAGATAAAGGAAGGCTTTTAAAATGGAGCTGGAATGCTAAATTCAAATAGACTCAAATACAATACGGTTCTGAGACCTGACGCATGACTAATAGCCTGCGTAGCAGGCGTATAAAGGGGAGGGGGTGGGGCGGAGGAAGAGAATTCGGTAGAAAAAAACGGAGGAGTAGGGGAGGAGGGGAATTCGCGAATTCTCTTCCTCCTCCCCCACCCCCTCCCCTTGAAACGCCTGCTACACAGGCTGCATGACAAACGCTGATAACAATAAGCCTGACACCCAACATAAATGCCTTCAGAGTATCTTCGAGATATATTAGCCAATGAAAGTGAGCAATCATTGAGGAAGTCAGAAGAATAGCAAAATTTTTTCCTTCGCCTAGGTCGATGAGAATCGATGAGACTGGCCAAGTGACACTTTTTAAGTCGTTTAATGCTGGCATGTTCCTGAAGAGAGCATATGAAAGCATATTAACTATAATTAAACACTAACATTACAATCAAGAGTTGTTACGGATTTTCCATTTCGACTACCCCTTTACAATCTTTTCAAAAGCATAGAAAGACGCTATTCTAATATTAATAAGATGATCTATGCACTAACATTTTCTAGACAACCACAATTTATTTCACCGGCCAAGGGGAACATGGGCACCTCAGACCGGAAGTATGATACCCGGAAGTGTCAATTGAGATTTACGAGAAAGGACTGGTACCGACGTTTTTTCCGACTGAACGGAGTTGCGTTGCTCGCGCTCGTTGGCAGACAGTTCGTGCATTCAAAGCTTCATCTCGGGCTCTGATCTGGTTATTTTTATCGTAGTTTTCGTTGGATTTAACGCAAAATGAGTCACGGTGGCCATGGCGGACATATGGAGATGACGACAGCGTCGACAATGCTGAACAACGGTACAACACCAACGATGGATCATGATCAAATGGGACATGATGATATGATGGGACATGGAATGATGGTTTGTTGATTTTAATTAATTCCCTTTTGCTTTCATCTCGTACAAAAAATGTTTCCTAGTCAAAGAGGTAACTATTACAATTACACTGTTTTCTTCAAAGTGTGCCCTAAGTTTTTGTTGGAATCGTTACCAAGCAATGTTCAACTTCCTTGAAAGCGACACCATCACGTTTAATAGCTTCTCGTGACTTGGGTTGCCGCATCTTTTAGTTCGTGATTCTTCATGAATCCATTTACCGTACAAGCTGTGCCAAACATTTAGAAAGTTGATAATGTCCACGGCGAGCTAATAAGTTCTGTTTTATACCCTCAGGATTACAAGTAATTCTCAATACTTTACCCCGCTTGTTGTTTAGTATACAATTAAGATATCGTGATGTGATGTATTAATACAGCCATCACGACTCTTTCAGCTGTAAATTTTGTAAAAGAACGAGACTTAACGGGCTCATTCGGACTTGTTGTACCCTACATACAATCAGGGCCTGTTGTTAGCATTGAGAAAACAATAGCTGTGAACTGACATAACGACTTTTGTTCAAAGGGCAAGGTTTACTTCTGGTTATTTTGTTAATTACACTTCACTGAGTAAAGCGGAATTAAACTGTTTAGCTTATTTTGAAATCGTTTTAAAAACAACTGGCTTTAAAAAAACATAAAGGTTTCTTTTTGTTCTCATTTGATAGCGTCGTCGTTATGATAAGAAGAAACCAGATGACAAGATATTGACAATATTGTATTCATCGTATTTGCGCTTTGTCTTACACTTGCTCTTTGTCACCTAACTCACAGGGCTTTGCGTCAGCTTCTTTTAGCTTCTCACAACTGTTTAAACATTCCTTTAACGGTGTGGGACCCTCTACTTGTTCTAAAACAATACAACTTTCTTGATTTCAGCTGTGTTTTTATAAACACCCTAACAACACACTAGCAACTAGTGGTGTCCAAATATCAAATACGTGTTTGTATGACGTCAAGAAAGCAAAATGTATTGGACCTGTTTCAAATACCAGTTTTAATTACATGCTAATTATAACTTGTACCTTATACAGTGAGGAGCAACCGATAAATATACCTGTATGTGTACACTAGTTTCACTTTCCATCTATTAAATTATTTTGAAGATTTGGATTAACTTGCTTTGATGCAGAAACTTATGCTTTCTTATTGTAAATTCAGTAATGACTTTAATTGCATCTTCCCAGAGCTGTTTTGTCTTCATTTCCTATTAATTATGTATGCAGAAATTTGCTTGAACTTTCCTTTTGTTCCATGTATAGTAGACATTAGCATAATCATTAATCAAACTATCTGTCATGTCACAAACTGTGGGCATTTGTTTTGAGGGAATTTGTTTTGATCTATGGGATACCTGTCAATCAACAAAGTACAATGTTTAAAATAATTTATTGTTAAACATGCATCTCTAATAACGGTACTAGTGTCAATCTTACATTTTACATAATAATTTACAATTTGTGAATGTTCTTTTTGCCAAATCTACGTTTTTGAAGAAATGTAGCTCAAGGAACATAAGAAAATTACCATTATTTAATTAAAATTAAGCATTTGTATAACTTTTGGCATTAAAAAAACTTAAAAGGAGATGGGATAATTAATAATGGTCTGCTTATTGTTTACTTAAATATTTATGATGTGGTCAAAACTGAAGGTAGGTAATGAAATGGCAAAAGCATTTTCTGAAAATTGCAGTTTTAGAACTATCAGGGCAGAGCAGATGATATACAAGGGAACGATTTCAATGTACATCACAATGGATAAGGTAGCTGTTTAGTTCAGATTCATTTCATTGGTGAAAGGCTACAACAATATTATAAAAAAAAAACCTTTTTGTGAATCAACGATTAAGTTTGATATCAATTCTGATGCCCCTAGCTAGCCCCCTAGCCAGGTGATGAGTAGTTTTCCTTCTATATGTGTGGGGCTAATAAATTGGCATGGAAAACTTAACTCACATTCCTGTTTAGTTAATGTGTCAAATGGCAAAAAATTATAAACTTTTCATGTGCATGTATCCCCTATATTTATGTGCGATGTATCAGACTGGTCGATGTTTCCTTTCCTTGTATTTAGACCAGGGCTTCCCTATTTGAAATTAAAAAAAGCAACAAATTTATTCTGCATCACCTGGAACTATAGATAGATTAAAGGCTAAATTATCACTGTTTTTTGGGGCCACTAAATTGTCCGTTAAAAGCACTGCAACAGCCATTTCCGCATTACTGTCTTCCTGATGGAAGGCAGTAATGCCGAGATGGCAGGGGTTCAAAAAATAATTTGTTAAGTTCCAAACTTGCCTAATTTGAGAGCCAGAGCAAATAATTTTTTGTATCTTTTTATGCAAGTAATGTAATTTATATTAGATTAACAGCCAGCTCTAAATTTCGTTTCTTGGTATCCAAGAAAATTAGAAGACAATTTTTAAATAATTTTTTCCTTTAGTATGTATGTGTCATTTTGAATTTTCCTTTGCAACTAACATAACTATTATTGTATTACATTTTAAACCCACCTATATGCTTGCACAGTCACATACAGTACATGTGTACACACAGGTTGTGGTTTAATTATTCATTTTAGTGTGAAATTTTCATTGTCCTATCTAAAGCCTCAAGTAGTCAGTATTAGCCGTGCAGTGCACATGACTATCATATATACAAAACCCACAAGTCTAGTCTGCAGGCTCTGAAATGATAATTTAAGACTGAATATTTTTCTTCAAACAGGGTATTACTCCAACTCTGTCCAAACAAGAGTTTTTGGGTCCAAAATGTAATATTAATTTAGTGCCAAATGGTTTCCAAAGTTTTCTTGAATGTTTGAGGGATTTCTTATGGCAAGTGATCTATAAAGTGCTATAAATGTCTAACTTGTCAGTACTGTATTTTTGAATTCTTTGCTTTGTCTTCACAGATGTATTTTCATTTTAGCAAGAGTGTGACCATTTTGTTTGAAAGCTGGTCTGTAAATGACGCAACAGGTAAACTTATTTCTGACTTGCATATATTTGCACTTGGAGCTGAAACTCTTGGCTACAATGCAATTTGTGAAGCCTAGTAAAATGATCCTTAAGCTTGCTAGGAGTTCTCAGCAGCTCAGTGGTTAAAGCATCTGACTGACAATTACATGAAGTCACAGATTCAAACCCTATCATAGCCTCGATTTCTGCAGCTCTCTCGACTCTGGCCTACATTCCTCCCAATTGTCCCATTTTCATGACGTCAAAGTTGATAAACATTATTTCACTGATCATCACATTTCACTCTCACTTCATTCATATCACTCACTTTATTTTGCCATGACATTGCTGATTGGGCAATATAGTCAGGACCCATGTCGCTATGGGACGTAAAAAATGACCTCACTAGCCAGGAGTTTTCAGTAGCTTACTATCCAAGCGTGCAAAGAAAGTTATGTCCGATACATGTAGATTAGGGCTAGTGGATTTTGTAGTTGGGCTATTGCAGTCTGTTCTTCTCTTGTCCGATGTGCAAGTGAAGTTTCTTGGGGAAAATTATGAGCAAATTCAGTTTATAGAAATACTGTTAGAGAAAACGTTTTCCGGGGCTTTTTAGATGGACTTTCACGCGGGTACATGTACATCACGACTTGCCCAAAGGACAAACCTGAAAACTCGTTTGTTAACCGTGCTATCCAAAGTACTCTCACTGGATTTTTTCCAATTGTCCACACTCATTACGTAGCTGATTATCCACTGAGCTTCACACTAATTTATTACCATCACACTACAGCATTTTGTGATTCTAGCAGTATAAGAAAGATGCATGTCACCATTTAAACAACTAGTGAAATAATCTAGCTGGCCAGAAGTGTTTTTAGTACAGTGTGTAGATCAGTGCTTAGAATCTCTGATCAGTATGGGGAAGATCATAGATTTGAAGGTTATGAGAAATTCTACATTTTTAAAAAATATTTATTGAGCAGTACTACACTTGTGACAAACTGGTCAGCAGCTTGTTGTTAAAATTTCAGTTGATACATACAATGCTTGCATGCCTGTGTAACTGGGTAATGATGCCCAGGTTTGCTAGACAAACAGTTGACTGTATAAGAATAATGTTTTATCCATCATGAATATTTTTTGCACATTTTTATTGGCAATGGGTCAATTTCCTTCACTTTGCTTAGCTGAGTGCTCCTGAAAAAGATTTTGTTAAATTTTCTCTTTGCATTGCATTGAAACCAGTTAGTAGCTAAAACACTAACCAGGGTCCAAAATTAACTTTTTTCGGCAGGCGCCAACTGGCGACTGAAATTTGTTTTTCAGTCGCCAAATGGAAACATGTGGTCGCCAAAAAGCGTCAATAAAATTTTTCCTTTGCAGCGAAACACAAACCAAAATTTTTGGTCACCACAGGCTTACCAGTAAAATATTTGTAATCGATGTAATCAGGAATCAAACCAGTGCTGAAATCATCTTTTGACCACTTTGACAGATCTACATTTCCACCTTTTGACGCCCAGGGAATATCTAAATCTTCATCTAATTTCTTCGCGGATATTCCGTCTCCACCTTGTAGTAAATTACGGAAAGATTTCAGAACATCTTTGGACACCACATCGCCTGGATAAATATTCATCGTGAAAGAACGCACGTGGCCTTTTGCGCCCGCAATACGTATGTTATGGGAAACCGCTGCAAAAACATGGCAGCGAAGCTTCGCACTGATCGTTGCTGTGAGACATTGTGGTAGATTTATAATAACAGGAAGATCGGTTTATACTTCAAAAGCAGCAGAAAGGTAAAAAGGAAGTGATCAATTGGCAGGCGGCTTTGAATTTTATTTCAATCGATTTGGCTGACAATCAAAGTTATTGTTTGTATAATTATCGTGGCATGAAATAGTTAATCGCCCGCTGACGACCAGTTGTGAAATTCTGGTCGCCAGTACAAAATTTTTAGTCGCATTGGTGACCAGGAAAGCGCAATTTCGGACCCTGCTAACTGTTTTCCACATTGTGTTGTTGTTTTATAGAGCTGGTTTTCTCTTGTGTTGCAATATTTGTTCTTGCTGCACTCTATGAAGGTCTCAAAGTTTTACGTGAAGTGTTGAAGAGGAGATACAGCTATGTCGTGAGTGTGGATTTGACAGAGACAAAGGTGTATGGTACAGGACCAAATCAGACAACTGTTGTTACAGAATCCAAGGGAGAATTACCAAGGTACATTTTGTATGTTTAATAATCTTTTAATTACTTAAATGACTTAAATCTTTGACATTTTTCGGCAAAACTGGGATGAAATTAGTAGGAACATAGAGCCTCTTTTGAGACCAGATGTAAATAATGTTTTCTCAGTTACAATTAAGGTTCATGGGGGCACTTGTAGCACGAAGTACAAACTGTATGCCCCCATTGGATCTTCTCCCCAATGCTTTTGCCATTTCGGCCAGAAACTGTTTGCTTTGTTGATTCCCATGGCACGACAAGGACTGATGATCATGGTGACATTGTTTTCATTCTTTACAGGTCTCGAATTTGCAACTGGCATCACTTAGTTCAAACCTTCCTCCACGTTGTCCAGGTCACAATTAGTTATTTCCTCATGTTGATCTTCATGACTTACAATGTGTGGCTGTGCCTTGCAGTTGCTTTGGGCGCTGGCTTTGGCTATTTTGTGTTTGGATGGAAGTTAAACAAAGTGGTTGACATCTATGAACACTGTCATTGATTGATCAGCCACATAGGTGTACTTCAATTGTTATGCATGTATGTTTGAACTAGTTTATGTAGATTACACAATTTAGTTATATTGATGGGGATTAGTGAGACTAGTGCAGCTTCTCTTCACTTCATAGGCTCTGTGGATGAATTTCTAAGAGCTAGACAGGGAAGTGAATGCAGGGGACTTGCATTTTCTTTGTAGACCTGCACAAACTAATTTCAGACTACAATGTACATGTAGTTCATGCTTTTCATTTTATGCTTGTGCACATGATAGTATTCTTGCCAGTCTGAGACTGAGTATCACCACATAATTAAGAATAAGTTGATTTTGCTTACTATGTATTAGGTAGGAAGAAGAAAACAATAGTCATAAAATGTCAAATTGCAATTAACTACCTTAAGTCAAATTAGCTACATTGTATTACATATAGATATTGCACACTTGAGCTCAACTGATTTTTCAGTATATACTTCATGGGGGAATCATAATTTACTTTTGTTTAAATATAAGCTTGATGTACTTTTAAAACTTTCAAGCCAGTAAAGAGCATCAAGAAAGGAAAGTAAATTTGGTTCAACAACAGGACTGTTGATGTATGACTGCGGCCACACTTATGACATTTACCCATACAGTATATTTCCATTATTTTTGTCTTCATTTTGTACTGTTGACATGTTTGGTACAGTTTTGTCCTATTTTAGTTTTGTTTGTATGTTTGTTTGTTTGTTTGTTTTTTTCTTTGGTAAGTATTTCAGTTTGTTTTGTGGTTTCCAACCAGAGCAGCTGATTATTTTATCTAAATGTGCATGACCACCACGGCAAATTTAAAATCCATATAATCATATATTTATTTTGCTCACATTCGTGTACTATTCAGTTTTTGCACATTACAAATTCCTTGAAGGATCCCCTTGTGTATAAGGTGTCCAGATGTTTTAATTGGTACTGGAGAACTGCTACTGCAACTGCAGTAACCTGGCAAAGGGGGTATCCTGCAAATTACTATCCTGTCCCAGAGGGGTAGTCTCTTTTACATGTAATGCTTTGGGAACCCAAGTTTAATCTCCAGCAATGTGGGTCACTTTGAGCTCATTACAAAGATTAGTTTAAATTTCTCTTGGGTAATCTATTTCAGTCACTAGGGTTAAAACTAATAAAAATACATGTGCATGTTACATAATGTGTTAATATGATAAAAGTGAGGAAAGATTATCTTTTGATAATCATTATTAGTACAATGTTTTATTTTGGGAAGAGTCTTATAAGATAAATTCTATTTGTGTGGTGTATAGTAAAATTAGAAGATTCGCTCAATATAAATTAAAATATTTTTGTGGGTAAATACCTAATACATTTTAAGTGCAATTATTTTTGGCTGATTATATTTTTTGGGGGTTATTTTCTGAAACATGCTTTAACTAAGCTACCAGACATGTTAAGTGCAATTGAATTTGTGACTCATTCATTTTCCTTTGACTGATACACAAACCTCATGACCACCACCTGTACACTTAAAAGACATCATGTTAACTAAAGAAGTAGTGATAGGTTTTAAGTTGGTTTGTTGAGGATAAGAAGCAGTCATTCAGGTTGCTTTGTGTTTTTCAATTTTAAGGTTTGTTAATTCTAAGATCAGGCCAGTCTGTCCAATTTGTGGTGAAAATAATGTATTTCTGAGGTTAATTGTACTTAATTTTGTTAATTATAGGCGGTTGTACATGTAGATAGCATGGGTTTTGATTAACTGCAGAAATTTTTAACTTCGGTTTGGCTCGTTTTTGTTCTTCAATCAGGGACAAACCAATCTTGTTTGACCTATGTGTTGTTTCCTGCACATAATGTGAACAGTAATAATAATGATTATAGTGAATAGTATGTTAATGCTTCTTGAGTTGTGATTAGTCTTAATTGCATTTCTTGTTTTTGTTGTTATTAGCCAGATTTTTTGGAATCTGAATTATTGCTTTAGTTTTGTCATATATTGCTGGACTTAGTTGTAGCATTCAGGCTGAATGAATGAATTGAAAGGAGAACTGCAGTTACTGGGGCGGATCTAGGGGGTTTGGTGGATAAGAGAGGTTCGGTCAAATCCCCGAAATTAAAAAAAAGAAGTGAGACATCATAATATGCTGGCTTGGCCTCAGAAATCCTATTTCTGAGGACCTAAAATATTTGTAAAATTTTCTGGGGGAAGATGCCCCAAACCCCCAACAGGGTGTAGTGGAATCATGAGACACAAACAAGGTCATGTGACAGAGCACATGGAACTATAAAATCCTGTATCCGCCCCAGAGTTAGAGATAATTTTGGTTCTCCTGTAGCTGTAATGCTTGACAAAAATGTTTGGGACATTTTGTAAAATGTATGAGAAATCATGTAAATAAGATCTTTGAAAGAAAGGAAGGAAGGAAGGAAGGAAGGAAGGAAGGAAGGAAGGAAGGAAGGAAGGAAGGAAGGAAGGAAGGAAGGAAGGAAGGAAGGAAGGAAGGAAGGAAGGAAGG
>Ga0126339_10000224_pt1 | contig 26961 bp, 10 predicted proteins | sample OrbTmetagenome_2_FD_92532 | JGI IMG/M metagenome (GOLD analysis project Ga0126339, IMG submission 92532) | Coral microbial communities from Petempiche,Puerto Morelos, Mexico - Orbicella T R C metagenome | ecosystem: Host-associated > Invertebrates > Cnidaria > Coral | place: Petempiche,Puerto...
ACTATGGAGACAACCATCACCTTCGGACCAGAGACATATCACTTGAGAACAATGGTAGCTTTATAACTAATTGTTACTCGTGTTGTTTCTAATTGTTTTCGCTCTTCAATTGTGACTTTTCTTACACACAAAGTAACATATAAAATCGTGTTCTTGTGTGAGTTATATATAAAATAAGTTGGCGACCAAAAATTTACGAACTGGCGACCAAAATTTTTCCGTTACTCACCAGCTGGCTCCCGAAAGAAAAAGTTAATTTCGAGCCCTGAACCCTGAATATTAATACACTCTTTCAAGACTTGGTAACAATCATTCTTTAAAATATTCTTCAGCAGGTGGCAGATTTAAGTTTCAGCTTTAGTTATTGTATTGTTTACAAGACTAAATCTGCTTACACTTCAGGTTATTCCAGTATCCACCACTGCACAGCCCTTATCAGTGGTCTCTGCTAGTCCAAGTGGTACCAGTTCTGGGGTTAAACCCGGGACTGCTTTGGTAAGCTTTTGTGTTGTGTATTCACAAGTTCAAAAAACATAAATACTTGTTGACATAGCCTGATGAAAATGCTACTTGAACATTTTATGCATTTAGTTGGGTCTTTTCACACCTGCTTGAATGTTTAGACCAGGCTGTGTGAACAGAAACTGCCAGTTTTCTTTTGTTCCACATAAGGTAACTAGCTATCAAGTGGTAACAGAGAGTATTGTTTTATGATAACTGTACAACTGTAACACAGAGAATGTACCAGTACAATGCAAATTATGCAGTTTGGGTCAGAGATAGAGGGTAGTAACTGTATAAAAGTTAAGGAAGCAAGGAAAGATTAGTATTAAGCACCATCCTCTTATCTTAACTCGTTACATGGCCTAAGCCGTTCATTTTGAAAATTGCTTCTTTCGGGATGACTGTAGAATTTTTCTTTACGTGTTCAAGAGAGTGTTATAAGTAGAGTGAAATATGCTTGGATGTGGTGCTACAGGGGAAAAGTAATTAAAATTATTATTTTCTGTAAGTTGCGGTTCATTGTTAAACCACATCTCTTTTTAGGGCTACCATAAATTTATGTGGGTTGCAAACATTCTTTTGAATATCATCCTGCTTGGTGTTTTGTGGTTGTAATGTTGCATACACTGTGCAGTAGGTCATTTTGTTGGTATTGCACGGCATAGATATCTTGGTATCAACAAATTAGAACCCCACTGAAGCCAGATGGCTTTCATAGCACCTGTTCTAAGGGCTTATTACTGTGACAGTTATATTGTAAAACATGTGTTAGATCATTGTACTGCATGACAAACCATCTATGGTGTAGGAGCAAGCTACACGGTCTATCTATACAAAATTATCTATACAATCTATACAAAATTAATGGCACAACATTGTTGTGCCAATAAAAATTACAGGTGGATATTCTTTAAACTAACAATTTTTATGATTGAAAATGCTAAATGCTTGTAGAAGCAATGTATGCAATACTGATGTGTAATATATAATGCAATTGCTGTGGCTTGACAATTCAAATAAGCATTTCTGTCTGTTTAGGAAGTTGAGTGTTGTGTGTCATTTACTGCCAGAACATTCAGTTGCTCTGAGCGTTTTGTTTCTCATAGCTTCTTTTCAAAATGTTGTACTATCTAAATATTACAGGCCATCACTTCTACTTGCTCTTCAACTTGCCATTATGGTCCTGAGAGCAGAGGTTTCTTGCAATAAAGAATGTTGTCCCTTTCATAGGAGAAAAACAAACCGTGGCACCAGAAAAATTAGGTTTTAACATCTTACTTCAGAATTAAATGTATTTGTTTTAAGAAATGTAAGCTCACCATGTGGCAGAGCTTCTCCAAAATACAAAAACTAACCAAGAAGTAATTTGATCATTTTGGATAAACCTAATCACACTTCAAATTGAGCTACTAATTTTGATATTTCTTTCATGTAATGGTTAAATATTTGGTGTCCATTTTATTTCTAAAGTGACGTTCAATTTGGACAATCAGCACTTCGCAAAACCCCTTCATTGAATGTAAATACAAAAATTTTAACAGCAAACACCAAAACATGATTGTATAAATCTGTGTAGCTTACTTGTACATCAATATGCCATGTATGGTTTGTTTTGCTCTGCCATGATACCATGATTGCATGTGTGTGATCATGATATTTGAAAGTTGGCAATTTTCTTGGTTACAGCTGTACATAAATTTGTTCAAATTAAGTCCAAATCTGCTCTTGGCTTTTGGTAATTGCTAATTGAGCTGCAACCCCTCCCTTTTGTCAATTGTGAACAAATCAATTGCAGCTGCAACCAATAACTGAAACCTCTGTTCTCCTCTCGCTAGGCTCCACATTTCCTTGCTGAGCCTCCCAACGTCAAAGGCGTGTATTGCGTTGTGGCCAGTCTACCAGTGGTTAACAGCTCTGGCAAGACAAATATGACCTTTAAATTCTGGAATTGTATCATGTGTTCCGAGTACTTTGTCCAGAAACCGGAAGTTGTATTTCGTATTGAGCATCCTCATTTGTTTGGGAGCCATCCGGACTGGCTCTATCAGGCAGCTGTCTGTCAAAAATGCCACCAGAGTTTGAAGGAATCCAAACAAGGTACATCAACAAGTTGTGCTCCTACGGAGGCTACGCCAGTCTCTCATGTCAAAGCAGCTGGCGGCAATCAGCTGGAAGGTGCATCGTTAACTGCACAGCTTGTTATAACAAACAGCTCAGCCAAAGCACCTGATACCAGTGTTGAAAGTAACAGTGTTGTTGTTAGTTCTGTTGCTGGAGCAGCACCACTGCAGTCAACAACAACTGGTGACGACAAAGATTGCGAGAAGGAATCAGAGGTTTTGTTTGATTGTTATGTCTGCTCAAAGCAGGTGTGTAAAAATGACCGGCAGGGGAAGCTCAGGAGGAGTAAGTTTCCTACACTGTTCAGTAATTTACCTGAGAGCGTTGGCATTACAAAAGTTTGTTATACCTGTTGTGAAAGACTGACACGGCAGCGTGATAGGTTTGTGAGTGCTGGTATCCCTGAGGAGGACAGGGATTATGCTGCGCATATTAAGATATGGACAGGCCAAGATATTACCAGCAAGTTGTGCTCACCTTCCCACAAAAACATTGAAAGTTCAACTTGTTTTGTGTGCGACAAATGCATCCCTTGGCATGTACAAGAAGAGGTCAAGACCCTGAACAGGTCAAAGTTTCCATCTCTCTTTTCCATTGTTCCAGATCACATAGTTAAGCTGTTAATCTGTGATGCTTGCAACAGAAAAATGCTGAAAGTGAAAGGTAGATTTGACGACAACAACACTTTGGAGGAGGAAAGAGATTACTGGGTTTACATCAATAGCTGGCGAGACCAGAAAGGCTTAGAGAAACATATGTATAGCAATTAGCACATCAAGTTTATCAAGGTTATTTATAGTGTGACAGTTTAAAATGGCCAACTCAAAGCCCAGTCATAATAGAAATACAAGTAGAAATTTATCTAGAGTATAAAATGTTCCAGAAAAACTACAATTTTTTTAACATTGATTAATTGTTTATCTTGAGTACAGTGTTCAGTGTCATGTGTCCAATTTTTTTATGCCCAGGCGGGACATCTGGCTTACTTGGCTGATAATGGACTATATTGTACTATGTAGCTTTTAACGTTTGATCACATTCGTTTCTTTGGACATAATGTTTATTGAAGCTGTGACACATTCCAGCACTTCTAAATGGCTTGCTCCAGATTACATGTTTAGGGTATTGTAATTTAATTTTTTTCCCTAGAGCATGCCCTTAATTGCAGAAGGTTATAGTCAACTGATTTTTTTTGCTTCAAACTAGAATATCTTGAGGCTTTCACCAAATCCTGGGGGGAACACTGAATCATCCATGTTGCAGAAAAAAATGTAATTTGAAGAACCTGAATTGAACTACATTCTTCTTAATAACTGACATTACTTTATAAAGATATTACTCTGTAATTAAGGTGAAAATAATTTGTTAAAACGTTTTTTGTTGTAACTTTTCTGGTAATAGAATAATTCATTCATTCAATCAATTATGGTGATGTTTCCAGTACAGTTGAACCTTCTGTAGATGCACACCCTTGGCAGGGTTCACATTTACCTTGAAAGTCCTTGAATTTGAAAATTAAAATTCTAGACCTTGAAAATCCTTGAAAAGTATATTGGGTCTGTGAGAAACCTGAAAATATGATGGAAAGGAACAAGCTACTGAAGAGCATGACCAATAAAATTATCCACTCAGTGGAAGAACTAAAAAAGACTTGGACTTGAACAAATCTGCCAGGTATCCCTTAAACATGAGCATCTAGTGTCAGAATGGTATTTTTTAGTGCATGGATGGAGTTTAAAAAATTGAAATTGTGTCCTTGCATGTTCTTGAAAATTCCTTGAACTTTTAGTCCAAAAGAGTAAGAACCCTGCCTTGGGACCTGAAATAGTGCCTATTTGAAGCAGTAGTACTCCTACTAAGGTTGACAATGTAGTGTTTGTAAGTTGTTAGAACCATGACTAAATGTCTGCTTATTGGAGGTGCCCACTAGTGGAGGGTTAACTCTGGTTATATGTTACAGTCCAAGTTTGGTTAAATAGCCATCTGAATGATGCTTAGAATCTTTTCTGTAGTGTTCCTATAGTCAGTTAATTTTGAGCGGGGAATAACTTAGGGTCAGTTTCCTCCACTCTCAGTTCTGGTTGCATTGCTCTTCCTGAAACAGTGGCTGGTATTTGAGGCTAGTAATAGTTATTTCGAGTGTACATACACTGCCCTTTTGAAGAAAGCCTGATCTCAAGAATGGAGCTTTTCATACAAAAGAAAAACAAGTCTTGTTCAGAACCAAATTCTCCCAAATAGTAAGGAGAATATATGTAAATCTTGAGACTAAAAGTTTTAGTTACAGCGTAAAATCATTTTGTGTTCAATTCAGTGATTCTTAAAACAGCCAAAACTGGCATCAAGGGACCCTGTGACTGTGACAACTGGTGATGTGATCACTTTTCAGACCAGAAGATATTTTCAGTAATCACCTGATAGAAAGAAAAATGTCTTCCAAAGCATGACTGATTCAAATATGCCAGTGACAGACACAATAAATGTTTTCCTCTCAGAAGTCCAAAAGAAAAAAAACTTGAGCTTCCTAATCATTGACATTTTGAGTTAAGAATGTTCACTTTCCATGATTTTTACTGTTACCTTTTTACACCCAATCCTCCAAATTCAAACCAAACACAACTAAAAGGCTAACAAAATCACAAAAGAAAGTGCAGGAAAGGCTAAAAGTTAAAATAAAAGCCTGACATTGTTTCAAATTTTGCCTTGTGCACAGTCCCAAAGAAAACATTAAAATATGTGTCTCAAAGGATAAGGGAAAGCCAGTTTCCATGTTCAAATGGAGTTGCTGTTTGTTTGGCTGCAATCTCTTGAGATTACAACCAGAAATCAGTATCTGCTTATATCAAATTTCCTTTTTATTGATGAACTTCTGGGGTCAATGCGTTAGCAACTAGAGACACTGTCCATCCAGGCTTGTAGCGAGAATTTGAAAAGTGGCCATCCAAAGTGTGCTATATAGGGCCTGCTCAAATGAGCAATTTATAAGGCAACATATGAAAAGTAATAATTTTCTATAGAAGATGGCTGTACATACCTGGATGCCCATCTGGCTAAAAGCTTATGTCCATCTGATTGTTTCAAGATATTATTCGTTTTGATTATATTCGGTCTTTTGAGAATTGCATTGGCAACGGATTCTTACCGAATACATGTGGCTAGATAATGCATGAACTTTTTTTAAATTTCAGGATGCTCATTCAAAGTAGAGTAGAGTTTAGAGAGCATAGCTCAAATGAAAATTTATTTGTCTAAAAGTTATGGTTGTACATTCAAAATAAATTATTAGCCCAAGGAATCTCCGAGTCTCTGCTGATTTTACATCTGACTATTTTATACAGCCAACCCTCTCTAATATATACACTGAAGAGTTGGAACAATGTGTCCCTAACAAGGCAGGAAAAAAGTTTGAAATCCACTGGCTCAGCAACAGTAAGTGGGCCAGTACATTTCACTTTTCACTTGCCTGTGCTGGTCTGATTGGAACAAAACATCCAATATGGTGGCCAATATGACAATCAGAGGATGAAGGAAAACAAAGAATGCTTGGATTTTGAATTAGTCCATGCTTTCAACTCAATGTTTTGTTCACCTTCCACCCTCTTACCTCTGGGCAATCAGATCTGGTTTTTTTTCCAGTCTTGCCTAATAGAGAGATGTCCATCTCAGAGAGATGGTGGTAAAGAGTGGTTTCATTGTAACTGTAAAATTACTAGCTGTAATTATAATGGCCTAGATAAATTTTAAGTACTAGCTACTTTTGTATTCTTCAGCGAGACTCTACAACATCATTTAGTACTTGAGCTTTGTTTGGAAAATGTTTTTAAGAATATGTATGTAACCCATTACACTTTGAGACTTTTTTCTGTAGTCAAGGACCATCTCTTCTCAATTTTCTTGTTCAATGTATTTTTAGTATGCCTAGCATTGCATTTTAGTGTGCCTTGCATGTTGCATTTGCAAGATCTTTGCCCTATTCTTCCTTTAGTTACGCTTGTTAATTTTGCAGTTCCAGAGAACATCCATAACCACCTCAAGAAAGGTTAACGGAAATTCCAAGGAGGAAGGGGGGGGGGGGGGGGGGGGTTCACAAGCTAAAATTTTTAAAGGAAAGTATGAAACTAAACTGGAATTTTCAGGGAGTGGGAGGGGTATGGTTATTTTCTGAAACAATACATTGTCATTTGAAACTTGTAGCTCTTTCAAGGTAGCACAAGGGTGAACGTGCAGCTTCTTTTAGTCTTCTTGAGAACTGAATTATCCAGTAATATTTTTAACTCTTCCATCAAAACTTTCAAGGAATGAGAAAACATCACTACCTTGTTTACAACCTCCAGCCTTTGTGTGCAAGTTGCTGATAGAGTATGAGCAATTGCTTTTATGTGGTCATTGAAGTCTAAATTATAAAAGAGCACAGTGTATTAATTGTTCTTTAAAGAGGATTTGGTGAAATTTGTGGTTGCAAACTATGAAGAGGATTTGGGGTAATTCATGGTTGCAGAACTTTGCAAATTTACAAAGCAATAATAATTCTATATTCTGCCACTTACATCCTGGCAGAGAATTAAATTGGCCTCTTACGGGAATCAGGGTTAGATATTTTTCTGAATAAAAATAAATTCTCAATTTAAAAATGATTGAGGTGCCACTCATTTTCTGATACTCAGTTGTTTCAGTTCATTCCACAAATTAACTTTTTTTTTTAAATTTAAATATCAGAAGTGAATACTGTTCAGCTTAGAGGTTAGAGATTACCCTGCAGGTCTCACTGTAGAAGTGATGTGTGTCATCACTTCAGAGTGTGTTTCGCCTCATTTTTATTGACGATATTTTTCAGGATGGAAGCATAACAAATGAAGTGCATGGAGAAGAGGAAGATGACAGTAAGTTAGGTATGTTAAATAAATTGTGTAAAACTGTTTTTATGGGCACCATGGAGGTTCCGGAAAGTCTCCACATCAATTATTTATTAAGCCAGTTGAGAACAACACAAGCAATGCAAAGAAATGATCATTGCAGTTCTGTTTGCAATTGAAGTAATTGCTTCAAAGAAGTGTGAAAATAACACCCAGTATGTACACTGGATTCTTGATCAAGCCTAAGGCAGTGTCATTGTGTTGAGTTCTTTGGCAAGACACTTTGCTCTCACTTTGCCCCTCTTTACCCAAGACTGCTAGTGAACCAATAGGACATTCTAGGGAAACTATGCAATCGACTAGTATACCACCCAGGGGGAGTAGAATACTCCTTTTGGCCTGAGAGTACAGAGATAAGAGTCAAGTGCCAGCATAGACTGCAAGCAGCTGCTGCAGCATGAAGGAGAAGTTGTGAGAGAGACAAGCCAGTGGGAGAAGCGAGCTGGCGAGGGGTTGGCCAGGTGCCTTGCCTCTCTCACTGGCTTGTCTCTTGTGGCTTTGCTGCTCATACCGTAGTGCCTATGAGAGCCAGCTTGCAGGCTAAGAGCTGGCACTGATGAACCACTTGGTTTCCCAAACAGAGCATAACCTCACTTAATGAGTTTTGTTTGTAAATAGGCCAGTCTGTAGCCGGTGTGTGTGTCACATACACATCTCCGCCCAGTAAAACCCCCGTGCAGAAGATAGGCCTATGCAAATGGTGCAAGAAGTCCGGAGTGTTGCAGAACTTCTCTTCCAGTGATGGGGAAAAGGAAATCTCTTGCAAGGGGCTTTGCTCTGCCTTGTGCTTTGAACAGGCCATCAAAAACATCAGGGAAAGCCAACTTCACATTCATGAGACACAGCAGGTGCTTCAATCTCGACCATTACCACCCAAACCAGTGGGTGAGTGTCAATTACAAAACAATGTAACAATTAAAATTTGGTAAATTTTGTAATTTCCTGACAAATGTTTCTACCCTTCTCCAAATTTGACAAAAATTGAGCTTATTCTTTCTGTCTCTGTCTGTTTGTCTCTCTGTCTGTCTGCTAGTTGGTTTGTCTCTCTCACTGTGTCTATCTGTCCGTCCGTCCGTCTGTCTGTCTGTTTGAGACTATTAAGACAAAGCAAAACGCTTTATGGTATTTTATGTTGTCTTTCAGTTTCCAAGAAGCCAGTACCATCTGCTCCAATAACACGTTCATCAACAAGAGGAAGTACAGCATCAGGCAAAGGTAACTATGATTCACCACCAGAGGAGATTGGCCTTGCGGTATTGACCAAGCAAATGCTCTGTCAACAGGGCAATCTTTGTTTACAATATTTGCCTCATTAGCATAAGCGCTACAGTTTCTGATGGAGCTGTGAAAACGTTAGTTCTGAATATGGAAATGGCATAGCACGATTAACTGTCCTAAGGAATTTGAGCCCAATGTATTGAATACGTTTTGTGTGACACTGGTTTAAAAACTCAAAATTGTACAAAGAATCTATGAACTTATTACCACCTAGAAATTTTGCAGTTTTTGAAAGCCAATCTCTCCTTGAATGTTACACCCAAAGTGCCAAAAATTTCATTAATTACTAAGTTTCACAATCTCTTTAAATGATTGTAGTCAATTTGTGTATGGCATGCAGGGCTGTCATCAAGGGCCGTAACCTGTAACACCTGTTACCACTGAGTATACTTGATTTTCCCTTCATGCTATGGATGAAATTGCCTGTTGTTGATAGAATTCACCCACAAAGTAACAAGTTTGCTACGGGTGTGGAGAACAAGGTTACAGGTGACTCAAAACTTAAAGACAGCCCTGGCATGATGCCTTCTATGCGCAAAGTCGTATGTCAGTGAGGAAAAATGTAAACAATGATGTCAGTAAAGATTTGCCTACACGAGGCGAGGTCTCGGTTTGAGATTTTCCCTGTAAAGAACTCACTCTTGAACAATAAGTAGGTAGTTATTAATGAGTTTAAGTACTAAATTTCTAAGTGTAATTTGCACCGAGTAATGTTTTCCATATACATGGAGTCAAATAATAAAAAAACTGTTCCTTTTCAGCTAAGGATGATGCAGTCACACCCTCAAAGATCCCACCAGTGCTAGGTAACTTACAAATTACAGACTAACCTCTAATTTCTCCTTACAAATACATGTATCTTGTCAAGCAGCCAGGTGTTGTGAGTAAAGAACATAATCTAGAAGAAGATTTTGGCCTGCTGAGTTCCTTGATTCTCCAAAGTCACATTGAAATTAAAAGAAAGTTGTGGTGATCAACTAGTGAATTCACTTTGGACTTAAAAACAAATTTGTGAAGTTGCTTTTAGGTGCACATTTTGCACAATAGAGTAGAACTGTAATTAAGAGCATTCACCATTTGTCATCATGAAAAACAAGAATTTTCGATTTTAGTCTCAAATGGTATAGCAGCAATGCTGGGACTGTCTTATGTGGACTGGTTTTTTTTTCGTGCACATCTTTGATATCTTGCTCGGCTTTCAATGCCTCAGAAATTCATGTAACATGTTTATGAGAAAAGAGAAACTTTAAGGTTTTCATTATGAAAAGATCTAAATTCCAAACTGTGGGGTATTGAAATGTGCAAGCACAAACGCAAGTACCCTTTGCAGTTATGTTGCAATGCAGGTTGATTATTTGGCTACGCCACTGAACTAAATTTCACGATGGTGAATGTAGCCTGCACTGCAGGCGTAAATGGGTATGGGGTAGGGGAGGTTAGAAATGCCCACTCTCCCCCACCCCCCACCCCCCGTCTTCCCCGTTTTATGCTTGGTATGCAGGCTATGATGAGTGCGGACAGAGGCGAGTTGCGAGAATTATTACTATGATTTGATTTTATTGTTAACCACTTGAATAATAATTAACAACCACCGGTTCAAGTGCAGAAAAGTGTTTTTTAGGTTTATTCGTCACATGATTAACTTGCTACGTCACTTGTCTGGTTATCAGTTCCTCGAGGTCTTTTTTCTTGGGAAGAGTACCTGGTAAAAACGAATTCAGTAGCAGCTCCCTGGACGTACTTCAGACAGGTTAGCCAACAGGGATTTTATATTCTTACTACGGTATTGCAGTAGAGTTTGTATGGCATTAAAAAAAATGCTCCCACTTAAGGCACTGCGACCCATTGTGTATTTACAGGTGCCTGTTCGATTATTGTTTGGATTATAAGATGTCAATCTGTTTTCTACGCCTTTTTAATACTTTTCAGTAACTCAAGAACTCTGAAGGTTGTAACTCAACTAACAGCTACTTCTTATACTTAGCTAACCTCTCAGAAAACAAAGGTAACTTCAACCAGAAGCATATCACCTAGTCTAGGTGATATGCTTCTGCTTCAACAGATTTAAAAGGTTGTCTTTAGAAAGAAACAATAAACACCTTGGGTTATCAATTTTCTCTCAGGCCTCAGTGAGGTCGTGTTCATTTGGGATCAACCGTTTGTAGATGGTTGGGTTTTTTCGTGTCCTGTTGGGGAAAACCATTTTCGGTTAGTTTGGTTGATCAACTATTTCAACGCGCCTCAAACCAGGCTGAAACGGTTGATAAAGTATCTGTGTGATTGTGTCGCATGATTGTATTTTACGTAAGGGCTATTCCTAGGAGTCACCGCGTTTCAACCGGTAACGGTTGGAAAAGTGTTCTATTGAGAAACGACAACCTTAATCAAGCCAAACCTGTTGCAGTTGAAACGGTTCATCCCAATAAAAAACGACCAATGGTCTGGTGTGGTGCAGCAGGTGCGCAAATGGGATGGAGGTAATGGAAGTGGATGGCACCCTCCATTTTCCTCCTCTGTCATAAGTTCATTAGATTTTTTGTTAAACTGACTCATTTGCATTCCAATACTCTTCAACACAGTCCTCAACCCCTCCGTACAATGGCTTTCAAAGCAACATGAAATTAGAGGTAGCTGATCCGAGGATAGTGGACACCATGTGTGTGGCGACCGTGGTCGGCATACTGGGACCAAGGATAAGGTGTCGGTTTGATGGTACGGACAGTGCTAATGACGTCTGGCATTTGGTGGACTCCAAAGAAATCCACCCTGTGGGGTGGTGTGAGGGGAATGGAGGGCGATTGCAACCTCCTGTAGGTATGGCCTCTGATAAGTGTAGTTCTGATTTTCAACTCTGTAGATTAAATTCTAGTAGTTGATTATTTCAAAGAGAACTATTTAGCGGCATTTTCGTGTGGTACTGTTTACTCTGCTGTATGGGGAGATGTTGTGTCTTTGAACGAAACCCGTGTAAGTGATCGTTTTTCAATTGAACGTTGCCGAGCAGTATTTTCACGTGCTTGTAACCGTTTAAATCAGTCCTGTGGATGAAACCCTGGTGTGTGGCCATTTAACTGAAAGCTATTGAGCAGCACTTTCGAGTGATACTGTTTGTTATGCTGTACAAGGTGGTTCTAACTTTTTAGTCTGTGAACAAAACCCTAGTGTGTGACCGTTCAATTGAAAGCTATTGAGCAGTGTTTTTTCGTCTGATACTGTTTATAATGCTGTCCAGGTTTATTCTATGAAACCATTACGTCTGACCGTGTTCATTTTTCAACACGCGTTTTTTCTTAACCTTGTAGGTTTTAAACTCGATCCTGGAAAATACTCTACTTTTCTAGCAAAGACTCTTACAAGTGCAGAACTGGCTCCTGTGCGGTTGTTTAAAAGGGTTTGTTGAACTCAATCATACCGATACTTCATCAGTTGTACCAACAAGTGTTTTATTGCTCAAAACAGCAACCTTTGACCTTCCTTCTCTTTCACCAGGAGCCAACAGCACCAAAGGAAAACATGTTCAAGGTTGGCATGAAGTTAGAAGCGTTGGATCCTAAAAACCCGCTTCTGATTTGCGTAGCCACAGTGGCGGATAAAGATGGCGACAAAATTCGAGTTGATTTCGATGGATACCTTGGTTCAGACTATTGGTGCCGATACGATTCCAGAGATATCTTCCCTGTGGGGTGGTGTCATTACAGTGGGCATCCTTTGCAACCACCAGGTGAGGGGACTTTTAGAATGTTAAGAACGTTACAACACTAGTTTGTTTCTGGCCCTCTCTCTGTAACGGAACGCTACAGAGAGAGCGCCCGCCCTTTTTTTTCGATCGTCCCTACTGACCGAGAGCCTGGAAAAGGCTAGGAACGCTACACTCTAGGGTTTGAACGTAGCGTTGCTTGACAGAGAGAGGGGCAGAACTGGTGTGTTGTCTGATTTGTTAAATGAACTATTGAATTATTGTTTGTTTCTCTTTGGTCTGAAAGGTAACACCAAAAAAGCGTTAAAACAACTGAGGTAAGTGCTCAACCAATTTGTATTTGTATAAGTGTTTGTTTTGTTGTTTTTTATTTTCTCACTTGACCGGACCTTAAGGATTTGAATACAGCAGTGTTAAAACCAATTTACCTTCAAACCATTGACAAAAATGTGCACACTTGTTTGCGTAACATAACGCAAGTTCCAGTTAATCAAAGCCACAAGTAGCCTGCAGAACAGGCGGATTAACGGGTTAGAGCGCGAAACGCGATACACGAGCAAGAAGCACGAGTCGACAAAAAAAATTTATTCGACTCGCGCCTCGCGTTTTGCACTCTGTTCCGCTAATCCGCCAGTTCTGCAGGGTAAGCCACAGGCGAGACTTAAAACAAAGACTTCTGAGTTCTCTCAAACACACTTGAATGATTGGAACAGGTTACATACTAACTTGAACGTAGCCAGTTTCTGTTACTTTTGTAACTGCGAGAAATGACACTGTGATGTGATAACCGTGTGTATACAGCGTCGTGCAATACGCCTAACTGTCCAACGCGTCTGCGCGGTACAATGGAAAAGTGATCCTTACAGCTTTATTTACCAAAAAAAGGCGATTGCAAAAAGCTTCACATAGGGAAGAATATACAATCCTTGTCAATTTATAACCAACTTGAAGGTTTCTAATAGTAAGTGTTTGTTTTCTTAGTGGCAAAGTAAAAGAAAAAGCGGACAAACTTGAAAAACCTGTCAAACCGCCAAAACCTGCGAGACCGGAAAAACTCGAGAAACAAGACAAAAAGAAGACTCCGCTCATCCCGCCTACACAACCTGTGGTAACCAATCCTGTCCCCACCCCCGTGGTAACAACACCGTCATCCTCTCGCAGGTCGGATTCGCCGTGCTCATCCGGGACAGATCCCGACGATTCTGTAACCAATCACACTGTGCAGGTGTTTATCAACCATGCATGCGAGGCAGGCCCTCACCTGAGCTCGGCTAAGGTGGCGGGACTGCCCACCTGTTTCCGCGGCACCGTCCTAAACGTGGCTAGAGACTGCATACAGTCGGTGGTGAATGCAGCCGTGGATCCGGAAGTCGTGTTCGGGTTCTTGAAGCCCGGCAATGGCAAGACGAGGATCTCAGCCAAGAGTGGCAAAAGAACCTTATCCTGCACCTTGCAGAACATCGACCGCGTGGCTATCTTCTGGCGCGTGCTGGAGAAGTTTTCTGATAATCTCCAATGTTGCGAGAATCTTTTCTGTGGAGAGCGTATCACCGGACCGTGTTCCAAGTGCGGCAAAAGTGGTAAGATTTTTGTGATTATCTTAAAGGAGCTACGTCACGGTTTGCCCGTCTTAAAAAGGTTACCCTGAATTTTTTAAGTTCGTCGTTTGTAATCCGTGTTAATCTTCTCCATTATTTACCATCCTTGTTCCTTTATGGTTTATTACTATCTGTGGTGTTTTTCTAGCTTAGTAAACTATTATTTTCAGGCTTCCTTCCGTTTAAAGGACATTTTTTTACGTGTCCAAAAGAACTCAAAATACTGTGACTGAGCTCCTTAAATAATGTTGTACTACTTGAAACGCTCCCTGGGGCATCATGAACTCTCAGATCTGGGCAGTTCTCTTGGCAACTTACTTGCTACTGTAAATTTAGTTCGTTTTCCATCGAAATAGGATCGCACTGGCATGCAGGCTAAAACATTTAGACCCCTCTTGATTCTCGTCCTGTGTCATGACCCAGAACCAAAGATATTTTTGACCGGCCTTTCTACTCCGTGAATAAGTGATATTGCCCGTGTTCGTAATTTTCTGAATGAGTTATCGGTATGTGAGAACGGGAAACGTTTAGCGTAAACTTTGAGCCATTTTAACTCAAGGTTTTTGTGAGGAACAGGGAATGACTCACATTTCAGGCCAACCTTTCAAACTCTTCAATAATTCATCAAGTTAAAAAAGTGGAAATCATGACCGTGACGGTGTTACGATTTTATTTCTTCGTTTTCTCCTTTGTTTTAGTTTCGATTGAGAAGATATATCAAACACTCAAGACAGTGTTTTACCTAATTTCGTAACACCTCAAAGTCAGTCAAAAATATTCCGCTGTGTATTATATTTTCAACTCTCTTTTCGGTGTTTGAAATGTGGTCAAACACGATCTTTCATGTTAGGCTTTTAGCCAGATGGGTGTCCAGGCCTCCTGTTGACGGCCACTTTCTATAGAAAATTTTCTTATTTTTCATATGCTGCGTTATAAATTGCTCATTTGAGCAGGCCCTGCAGCGCATTTTGGACGGCCGCTTTTCAAATTCTGGCTAAAAGCCAGTTTCGTGTTTAATGTATTACTAGAGGATATTTCATGAAGAAGCTACGCAGTATATTACAGTGACCCAATTTTAATTTGAATGATTGATTTAGCGTCAAGGCGGAATACCGTTCTACCAGAAACAACCACGGTAGCTGCAAAGAAAAGTACGGCAGGCTCGCTGAAGAGAGGTCCATACAGAGCACATGATGAACAACAACATGTTGCCAAGCACCCGAGGATAACAATCGACGATGATGGTAAGACAAGGTTCTCTCTTCTTTTAAGAAGTGGTTTTTGAACCTGTCAAAACTTGGAGGCAGGAGAAAAGGTGAAAAGCGCGCGAAAGTCGCGCAAGGCAAAGCGGGATTGATCTGGAGTTGTAGCTGATTGGCTGAGGAAACAATACAGTTGCGCTGATTGACTGTTAGAAACGTTCAACTACGTATTTCAGTTTATACCAAGCACAGGAGACTCGAACCCAAAGAAAACATGTCAGTATTGTGACAAAAAGCGCTTTGCAGGCCTGCTGTTAAACTTGCTCATAGTGTCTTGTTTATTGTCTTGTTTATTGGTAATAAAAGTCAACAACTTGTTAACAAATTTTTGCTGTTTTTACAGATGCGAGTCAGTCCCCACAAATTTGTTCAAGTTTATTCCGTAATGTTTATTGATAATAGAAGTCAACAACGTGTTAACAAACGTTTTAATGTTCTTACAGATGCGAGTCAGTCTCCACAAGTTTGTTCGACCTCACCTCCCAAAACATGGTCCGTGGTTGAAGTTGTAAAATTCATAGAGAAATCTGAACTTGCTGAGCACGCTGACATGTTTAGAAAACACGTGAGTTAATAGCTCTCGTCTCACTCTCACTATACAGCTGAATTCTCCTTACTTGTAACCGGGCGTTTCCTAGAATGTTGCTGTGGGAATTTTAATTCATCAATCAAGATTCATCAATCAATCATCAATCAATCATGATTCATCAATCGAGAATCAAGGTCTTGATCGGTGGTAGGGGGTGAGAAGGTAGCCTTTGTTTTGAGTATTCTTGGTCTGCAGATGTAGGTTATTGACCAAGCATGAAGTCAATTATGATATGGCTGGGTATTGGACAAGTTCTTTATTTTTTGCATGTCTATGGGCCCAGACGGAGTCGAGGCCAGTATCTAGCCATCTCAACTTGAAAGCTTGGTCAGTAAAGATTTATTACATGTCAAATTTAAAGCATGGTAAGAAATCACGTAACTATGAATGGTCGAGCCATCATCTGGTTTGGAACTGGTTGTCAGTGCGCTAAGTCGTTAATTGGGGCGAGGCACAACATGCTGCACAAAATAGTGATGATGGAGAGGGATGCTGTTGCCTTATGTCCCACAGGGAAGAAAAAGTATTAAGGAAGTCGTTAACTCCATTCCTCTCTTCTCTTTACAGGAAATAGACGGCAAAGCCCTACTTCTTTTAACACGAGAAATGATTATGTCTTACATGGGCCTCAAACTTGGACCTGCCATAAAGCTTTTGTGCTTCGTAGAAGAATTAAAAACCAAGAAATCTTCATAGGATCTCGACCATCTCTTCGAGCTTTAACGGTGGATTATCCTGCTTTGCCGTTGGTTCCGAAGAGTGCACGAGTTTCTCCGGACATCGCCGAAAATGTACGACTTGCCAGACTGAAGTAATAATTTGTGAAATTCCTTAACTTCACTACATTCACTAGCACGTGACATTTACAGTAGACAAGTATGCTTAATACGGAAAGACAAATCGGGAGTTTCTTGAAAGTTGCTTCTGGCATGGTGTATAGATTATTTCGGTTATTTAAACTTTTTAAATTGTATACGTGGGCTTTAGATACATATTGTCATTCGATTCAGTACATCCATTTCCGTACTATCAACTTCCTTGTAAGGAATATGAAACGCGCGCACCCCTCCACATGGTTATAGAAAGCACGCGGAAGATGAACGATGTGGATTGAATGTGTTAGTGAACATGACATCAAACAATACTTCCCCTGTTTCTCGTGTAGAGTATTTTTGGTTCTCTTCTTTCAACTTCCCTGGTATTATTTCACTTAAACTTCCCTTGTGATTTCAGTTACATAACCAAACCGCTTGGAAACTCAAAGTGCCAACACTTTCAATTTCATTTATAAATTAGTCACCATCAAAAGCAATCTAATCACTGCTTCGTGCAGAGTATTAAATAAATCATCTTCTCAAGGTACGAAGCGCCCTTCTTGTCATGCTTGTACCCACCCGTTCTCCAATCTCTCTTGCTTACTTTTGCCCTGTTGGACTCTCTGTATTGCCTGAGAATTCTATTTCTTATTGCAGTCTCGTCACTAGAAACCCTGGTCCTTTTGATCAACACCAAGTTTTGTTAGAATAGATGCGTTAAGTTGTATTGCATCAGACCAAAAGTAATAAGCGACAGTTGTCCCTAACAAACTTATTGCTCGAGGATGAGGTTTGCATCACGCATGGTACCCGAGGGAAACGGAAAACAAAATCTGTCATTCAAGTTTTGATTTCCGTTTCCTGTGTTTCTTGGCAAGGTATATTCCAAATAGTATGCAGCTTGAACTGTGCAAATGAGAACGGCATTCGCCCCCTCCCCACCCCATTCTGTCCTGGCCGTGTGCATGCGTGTTCCGCGCATTCTGTCACTCTCAGAATCCCCGCTGGGAATTTAGTCTATTGGTTGCGCCTAAGACCCAACGTTCAAAGCTAATCATCGATAAATGGTTTGGTACCCTGATGGTTTGTGGATTCGAGCCCTTTTCGAGATCACTGAGTTGTGCTCCTTGGCAATGCCATTTCCTCTAAAAGAACCTCTCTCCACCCACCTGTACAAATAGACATCGGTAAACGCCGGTTGCAGAGCGATTTCCGATTGAGTGCCCAAAATAATCACTCTGGCCAATCCCAAATGACACAGAAAAACCGATGACCCAATCTAAACTCGAAGATTAACTGCGTAGCAAGCGTTTCCTATACTGGACCAGTATACGAAGAGCTGTTTCCGCATTCGCGTCAAATTGGAGCGAGAACAAACAATCGACGAGGCAGGGGGTCATGGGTCGCCCCACCACCCACTGCTTCGTCGAAGCTTTTGCTCTCGCTCCAGTTTGCGCGCGGCCAAAATGCGGTAAAAAGGTCTCAAAAATTTGTACGTGACGGGAACGCCTTGCTGCGCAAGCTGGTGTCTTTGGTACGTTTATAACTAAACTGGGTAGTATATATCCGTGGGGACTCATAAGTGACTTAAAAAAAAAAACTTTCTGGAAATGAACTAGCAATTAACCTATTTCTATTAAAGTGACAATGGTGTGTGGTGAATTTTCTGGAAAACCCGCATGGTGGGGCGTTATATCTGGAAGGGTTATAACCAGGGCTTGTTCAAAGCCCGATATAAATAACCCGGGGATTAGCGAGAATTTTGATTTCAGTTTTGTAACTTTGCTGGTAAGGTTTTCTGTCTATATTGTTTGACCATCTGTTTTGAGTTTGGATTATCTCAAACTACATAAAATATAAGCAGTGAAAAACATTTTTAAACAAGAAAAGTTTCTACCTTAGCATTAAACCAGCTTTGGAACAACTGTCGACCCAGGAGGTTACAGATAACCATTGCCTGGTTTACGAAGGAGGAGGGGAAAGGTGTGATTGAGGTTTTCAACAGGTATATAACGAAATTAGTACAAGGGAACATTACGGTACTATTTGTATACAGTAATATTAAATTGCTGAGTATTTGCGGTCGGAAATGCTTCACCAGTCGGAAGTGATGCGGCAAGAAATGATAAGAAATGATATTGACTTGCAGCGAATGGAACAATAGATGAGTCAGAACGATGACGTCGTCTCAGTTAACAGCGGAATAGCTAGTGAGTAGCATGGCCAATCAGAGAACGGTGATTGTGATAGAACTCTAGTATATTTATACTAAAAGCAGATAAACTAAGGACTTGGTTTTGTCTGTAATACTTCAACTGTATTTGATCTCAGTACGATATTGTACGAATTGTACGCTGAATTCATAGAATTGTTCAGTTTGCGAGTTGCTCTTGTATAAAGTTAGACTCACAACCATTTGGTCTCCAATAGAGTGTTTGTCTGCCTTCCAAAAATTCGCGTATGCTCTCAAGCCGTCAAGTGTGACATGTCTTCCTTGGCCGGAAATGTAATGTTGTTTTCTTAGAATACAAGTTTCCACGAAAGGTATTTATTTTAGTAAAAAAGAAAAAAAAAAAAAACGCTTGCAGGGTTTTCCCTGCTGATTGCGGGAAGAACCAAAACTACTCCCGTATTGAACTAGATTCCAATGGATTACTTCAATTATCACCTAGTTTGACGGAAACACGCGCTAAAAACAGGGATTTGAGATTGAAAATACCGGGAAAAAAGCAACTGATTAGAGGGGATAAATTGCAAATTTTTACCACTTCCCTGTTTCCCTGACCTCAAACCCGAGTTCCGGTTTAACTGATTTTCTCCAGTATTAAAATTCCAGGGTGTGGAATTTTTTGTTCCTTCATCGGGGTAGCTACAAAAATTTCGTGACTTTGTAATTTCTTTGCCTTCCGACTTATTAATCATTAATTGAAATGTTTCTAGCAATCTTGGAAAAGAGATCGTTCTGCATGCATTACAAAGTCACTAATGTCAAAAGATGGTCAATGCTCGTGTAAGAAAAACTGACAGTCGGAAAGAATTAAAAAATTCAGATGGCCTGGATGCCTTCAATTCATTTCTACAATGACATCTATCTGTCAAAAATTCAAAGATTAAAACAAACTTGATTGATTACTTATTTGCAGTTTAAATATGAATAGAAAGTGTTATTGTGTGATTCATTATTTATCCCAGAGGTAGAAAAAAGAACAAATAGAAAGCCACAGTTGCTGTTGATTAATATCTGAGATTTTTGGTTTTAAATGGGAACCCCAAAGTAAACTCTTCCACTTACGAATGCCTCAAAAATTCGAAATACATGTTATCTTGGAAACGATATGTTTCTTAATCTTACGTCAGGTCGGTCGTGAAAATTCGTACAATTTAGCTGATCGGACTAAAAATGGAGTGACGTATTTCCTACTGATTTATGAAAATAACTCACCTTTCAAGCCATATTTGGTATTTTTGGAGGTGTGTCATTGACGTCAGAACCGGTAAGCGTTTTTATTGGCTGTTTTGGATGAGTTTCGCACGGAACAAGTGTCACATCATGGCCGTCAGAATACTGCTTGAACGCGAGCTGTAGTAGATATGTTGGTAATTTCTTAAAGGATTTTCTTGGCTGTTTTGGGCTGAGGGTTATCCTGGAACCATGAACGATGAAGAAGACATATCCAGTGAGATAGATTCGCTCAGAGACTTGTGTGGCCTGCAGACAAGGGACGTTAATTCAAGACATCAATTTCTTGAATCCCTGGGAAAAACTCTGAAAGCGTGGACAAACAGACGTCAAGAAAATGTAGAAAATGGTGTTGAGAACTTTCTTTCGGACATTTTACCTTGCATTTTGCGACTATCATTCAGGAGTCCGTTCTCGGATATCAGAGAAAGTTGCTCAGACTTGCTCGTGGCAGTGAAGGTATGGTATGAAACATGGATGGGGGATCTTGCAATTTGTGTTTATACTAAAAGGTAGATTCTCTTTTGTTTCAGGAAAAAGGAATAAAAGTTCCGCGTAGGGTATACAAGGGACCCACGATATTTATTCCATCAAAAGAGGTACTTCACTTCTTTATGTACATGTAAGGTCTGTGGTAGTCGGTTTTGTGAAGAAACCGGTATTCAGGCTGCACTAGGTTAACTAGTTTCATCGTAAGGCCTCAGTCTAAGTTTTTTTTAAATAGCTGATGCAATATTATCAATATGATACGCTTCAAAACATTTGCTAAGCTTGTAGCTTTTTCCCGCTGAAAAAATTATGGCGTTTGTAAGATTAAGTATTGCACTGGGAGTAAGGTTATGAGTCACTTCAATTATTCTTTTTTTCACTCCAGTTGTTAGTGTTTTAGCTCGTTGTAGCTATTCTGTTGCAGTTGTGCTTTTGTGATCGACTGTTTTACTGTTCAAGGCCTTCGTTTGCGAGATAATTTTAAGCTTATTTTCCGGAGCACGTAACCGTCCGCAAGAATATCACCAGATAGTGAATACATTTCTATTACAGTTCCATTTATTGTAACAAAATATTGTAAGAGTATTTCCTTTCGCAACGTGTTAAGTCATGGTGGTGCATATTTGTTTTTCTTACAAGCATACCCATTGCAATCTTCAGAAAGCTATAAACTGTAATTTTGATCTGTCGTAGTTGAAATCTCACTTGCTTGGGCAGAACTTCATTTCCAATGTCATCAACAATTAAAATTAAAATACTCATCACAACATGTAAATTGTGTTATTTACGTGAATGCAAGCTTTCGGACCGTGGATTCGATTCTTATCTTCTGATCATGCCTTTGTTTTTAGGTACGTTTACGTTCCCTTTTAGAGCCTGTGACACATAGTGTGCGATAGTGAAATATGTCTGAAATCCTGTGCAGAGTAGCAAGCTGCTAAAATCCCTTAGCATCGAAAAAAATTGTGCTCATTTACATGTAGCTCTTGCTGTCACCTTATGTTTGTTGAACATAATTTGCAAGATGGAAGTTGTGTCAAAGTCTTTCACTACGTTCTGCATTTATACTAACAGCAGATGTTGTGGAAATTTCGGTGGATCTCCAATCATTTATGGTTTCTGTGTACTGAATATGTTTTGCCAAGCAAGAGTAGGATATTTTAAATACATGTAAATGCTCTCCTCCTGGCTTAGTAACAACCATTAATGTGCTTTAAACTGGAAAGTTTAGCCTGGTTTTCACTCCTGGGAAACAAAATGCAATTAGCAGAGGGGCATTTCTTGTGAAAACATTAGTGATGCAACCACTTGTACAAGCATAAGAAATTGAAAACAAACAATTGGACTTGTTTCTCTTACCTGGTGTTCACCAGAAAAAAGAAATACCAGCTTCAACATTTAAGGCAAAAGGAAAACAAAGCAAATTTATTCTTACATATACAAGTTTGCATTTGTGTTTATACTCTTGCTGATTGCTGTTGCATATTTTTTATTTGAAAATAAGGGCTCTTGGTCTTATGCTCACACTTTTCCTCGTGTCACAGTAAAAACCACTCTTAGGTTGATCGCAAAGTAAATTGGTACTCCTGGCTTAAATGTGTGCAGTGATGTGTTCCATTAAGGTTGCCCTATACCTTTAGAGGAGTCTCAGCTACATGCAGTGAAATGTGTGTGGTTAAAACTGTACATAACTAAACCCTTGTATCAAATTAAAGCTTATAGAGCTGGCTTTCAAACCATCTTTTACTATGTTTCTCCAAGTATGTTTAACATACATGTAGTTTGATTTTTGAATTTTTTTGACAGCCAGCTTGATATGCTTTAATTATCATTTGATATAAGGGTTTAGGTATCTACAGTTTAAACCTGACGAGCTACATTACTTGGACGCAAGACACTCAGGGCTTGAGGTTTTCGGTAACCTTAAGTTCACAGTCATGATTGAACCTTGTTCCAGAAAGCTGTTCACTTTTTGAAACAGATAATGCCTAGAGGTAAATGTCCATTCTCTGATTGAAGTAAAAGAAGCTAACATGCTGACCAAGATACCTAAAGTGTGCAACTTCCTTGTAGTTCCTGTTAAAATGTTTTATGTTGTACCATATGAATGAGCAAGAAATGAGATATGATTGACTGACATCGAGTTGCATCTGAAAATGGTATGTATAGATGCTATAGACTGATGTGAAATGTTTTGTATTTTACAGGTTCCACCGTTAGACACTGATGATGAACAGGTGCTTGGCTTGCTTGTGGAGTCTTTTCTGTTAAGTGGACGTGTTACAAATGTCACATCCCTTATTGCATTTCACCCCCAGTACCTGGAATGTTTTTTGAAGACTGAGTACTTCATGTTTAAAGGAGAAGGACCTTTACCATTTGACTGGAGATGCTACATTGCTATCATGGTGAGAGAAACAAAAAAAAAAACTTTTTACAAGGTTATGAAACTATGTAAAATACCTAAAAGGATAAAAAAGAACCATATTTTTAAGTAAAAAGCAGGTCAGCTTGAGGATTTAAGGCTGCTAGTGTCAGGGTCAGGTCCTTTAACCCTGTGATGACTTGCTTTTCAATTGAAAATGTTTCGTTTTTCCTTTTTAGTATTTGAAATGTTTTAGCCTTATAACTGGTATTTTTTTGTTAACCCATTGACACCTGCCCTAGCCTCAACTGGCCTTGACGAACTTTGACCTTTGTTCCACTTCCGATGTTATCGCCTTTGACCAAAATTGGCATCATCTATGCTCAAGTTCTGCATGAGGAAAAGATCTTTCCAATGATACCCAGATCAGAGTGATTGGCTCAATTGAGCCTGAAATTTACACGAAAATGCTCAGATATTTGAGTGAAAACTCGGAGCAAAATTTGCTGCGACTACACGTAGCTACTCTATGGTAAAAATTGCCTGTCTTGTTGATGCTTTCTCAGAAACTTTTGAACTGGAAGCAAGCCCAGTAGAAGGTCAATCACTGCAGCAAAAATATAAGAAAAGGAGAGATAGGAAAGGCGAAAACCAAAAAGCCTAAAGACGTAGGTCACTTTCTCGTCCAAAATCTATCTCAAAATTTTGATATCTGTGCATGCCTGAGCGAAAATGTCGTAAAATGCAATGCTAGTGGAAAGAAAGGCATACTGTCATGTTGCAATTGCATTTTTGAGTAGACTGGAGCTAATCTGGATCATATCGAGGCAGAAAATCTCCAAATGTCCAAAAAATGCATTTTTGGCAAAAAGCTCTAGGAGTCAATGGGTTAACAGCACACATTATTGACATGGTGAGAAAAGATTGTTACAGTGTTATTGTGCAGGTTAGCGGTCATACTTATTGTGGGAAGTAACTGGACTTGGCTGGATCAAGTCTCCACTTATTATATTTTCTAGAATTGCAATGGAAACTGTTAATTCTGGCCCAAGTGAGTTATTGTTGAATATGGTATTTTTTGTGTTTATTTTATAGGGTGCAAGCAGACATCGCTGCTGTTATTTGGTATGTCTTAAACCAATGTGCTGTCAGTGATATTGAATGCAATTTGTTCTAGGTCTTTAAACTTCTCCCTAACTTTGTGGAGTTTCCAATGGCTCACGCAGTACTACAGTGATTTTATTTTTATCTAACCACTCAGGAAAAATAAAACACCTGGGAAACAATAATTATTATAGTCCTTACCCAAAACATGTTTATGCTAAATTTAAAAGAAATGGAGACATGACATGTGCATTGTACCTGAGCTGCAACAGGAATGACAATGTCAATGGCATGAGTGATTTGTAATTTATATCACCAACTGTATGTTTTTAGGTTCAGTTGTATGAGATTGAGTTTCTGAAACATCAAGGAAACAAAACTTGGCTTCAAGGACTTGATTACATCCCAGCTAAATTGAGAGCACTTTCCGTAATCAACAAAATTTTGGCACATCAGCCATGGCTTCTCAGTCCAGGTCATATCGAGGTAAGGAACCATTTCAGTTCAAAGTGCAAGAAATACACTTTAATATAACTATTGTAATTAGGTTTGGCTTTCTCTGTACAAGTTAACTCATTTAAGACTATGAAGTGTGATAAAAAAAATATTGACGCCGTAAAGGAACTATAATCTACTAGGGTTCCAGATAAGTTTTCAAGGTTGCCTGTCAACAAGAAATTTGAATGGGTCAATTCTCATTGCTCCCACCAAATTATTATAAATTTTCTATTAATTTGTTAGGTCATGTAGCTGACCTTGTAGGGTTTTTGACCCAAGACGCCCACTTATCTGGAACACTGGTCTACTATTTATACCTTGTCATACCTTATTCATACTTTTTGGTTGGATAACAGGTAAGTTTGACTATGTCTTGCCAAAATATGAACCATGGCAAGACCAAACAAGCCTTTTATGCCACCAAAGTGTACCAGAGAAGGTAGTGTTAGTTATCTACCGCACCCAAGCAACCATGATATCCTAGCCATATCAGGTCAGTGACTTGGTATCGCAGGATATCAGGATAGACACGACTTCTGATTGGCTAATCGTGAATTTTGGTTAAGTCTTTAAAAATGTCTCTGCTCTTTGTTATACACTCAGACACTTCTTAAGGGAGAAGACAATTGGTCATTGTCAGAACTTGTCCAAGCCATTGTTATTCTGGTTCACACCCATAGTCTGTGCAGCTTTGTATATGGCTGTGGTATTACACCAGAAATAGACCGTGATGGAGGTCACACCTATAAACCTCCGTCACTTCAAGAGAGCAAACAGGGCAGCTTTGAAAGAGATAACCTTTCTCTTAATGGTGTGAATAATCGATCTTGCATGACTGAGCTTATGGAAAAAATGAAAGAGGTTGAGGCAGAGCAAGATGCCCTCATGGAGACCACACAGGAAGAACTCTTTCAACAATTTGAAAAAGTAGAGAGTGGAGAAGGTAAGGGAAGGAAATTGATCCAACTTTGAAAGGAACACTGAGGCATCTTGCAACAATATTTTGTACAATAAGGCATTTAATTTTCGTTTTGTACCGCAGATGTTGTCATTATTGCTCATACCTCCTTACTAGAAGTCTCCAACAGCTATGTTTTCTGGAACTGCAAATGGTCAGAACAAAGACACATAACTGTCTGATCAGTATGTCTGATCATTAATGCTGTGTAATAATAATAATCATAATAATTATTATTATCACCCGACTAGTGGACTAATGCAAATCCTGCATTTTAATTGGCTACGCTACTAGAGGACTATTAGTGCAGTGAATGTGAATGTTAGCCACTGGAACACACAGTTTTGATTACAATAGTCACTAGACTTTGTATGGTTGTTTTGTCCACACTGGGTCGCTCTACCTGTTGATTTAAAATCATCTTTGACGTCACATCCAAAGTTTCAGAGCTATTTGTTGGTGGGTTTGAAGCTGTTTTTGTCACTGGATGGAACTTTTTGGTCTAGTTGAAACTTAGTTGTTTCAAATTATGATTGTGTAGCTGGATCGTGAAGTTGTTGATTGTTTGTCATGTTTGCTGATGAAGTCAGCAAAATTTTTTTGCATTTAGCTTGTAATGTAAGTTGTCTGTTCCAACGGCTGACAATTGCACTGCTAGAACGTGATTCATTGGTGCTTTCACGAACAAACACAGAGTCATTCTTTTACAATCATGCTGTGATTGGTTGAAAACTCTCAGGTAGACAGAAATGTAGTGAACTAGTAGGGAGATTACGTTGTTAAGGGTGTTTGATGTACTTGACATTTATCTTCTTTTCTTCGTCCAGTTTCAACAGGCAAGGACAAAGTATCCAGTGCCTGTGACACTCCACAGCCAGGAATTGCACGATACCTGATGGATACATCATTTGGTTACAGTGACTTTGCCAGCAGAAATCCACAAATGGACATATCAACCTTCAGAGTCCAGGATTATTCCTGGGAGGAACATGGCTTCTCCCTTATTAACAGACTCTATCCTGACATGGGTCAGATGCTGGATGACAAATTTAGCTGCACATTTAACCTAACATACAACACGTAAGAATAACTTGTTGTTTTTTCTACTGTATTTTGATCTCTTTGTCCTTGCCCTCAGACAACTGAATTCAGACAACTGAATTTGAAAGCAACCTTGAAAACCCTCACCATCCCAATGAGGCTTGCTGTTGTCTTTACCTCCATAAGGCAGCCACCTCAAATTCATTGCAGGTAGTTTGGCTTTGTTTTGGAAAAGGTGATGACAGACTGTAGGGGGGGGGGGGGGGGGG
>Ga0126339_10000226_pt1 | contig 26930 bp, 12 predicted proteins | sample OrbTmetagenome_2_FD_92532 | JGI IMG/M metagenome (GOLD analysis project Ga0126339, IMG submission 92532) | Coral microbial communities from Petempiche,Puerto Morelos, Mexico - Orbicella T R C metagenome | ecosystem: Host-associated > Invertebrates > Cnidaria > Coral | place: Petempiche,Puerto...
CTGTCATTTTTTCGTACTGCTGAGGTAGGTTGCAGCAATTTGCATGATTTGTTTGTACAACTGTGTGAAGGTGCAACATTCCACATGAAGTTTTCGCATTTTTCGAAACTGAAGCAGTTTGCATGCCTATGTTGTACTGTTAGGTTAAGTTGTAGCAATATGCATGCCTACGGTGTACTGTTGGGTTATGTTTTAGCAATATGCCTGACTTTGTTGCACTGCTTGTTGAAGCTGAAGCCATTCGCATGACTTTGTTGTACTGTGGATGAAGTTGCAGCAATATGCATGACTTTGTTGTACTACTTGGTAAAGGTGCGGTAATGCGCATTTCTCTGTAATGCAGCAATGCGCATTTTTTTGTACAACTGTGTGAAGGTGCAGCATTGCGCATGACTTTTTCGCGCTTTTTGTCGAAACTGAAGCAACTCGCATGCCTATGTTGTACTGTCGGGTTAAGTTGCAGCAATGTGCATGGCTATGGCGTACTGTTGGGTTAAACATGAAGGTGCGCTATAAAACGACATAAGCTCCTCCCCCTAATTTTGAATACACCCGAAAAATCCTTGCTTTACCCTCTGACAGTATTCTACAATACCCACGGGGATCGGACTCGACATTACAAATACAGTTGAACCCCGCTATTTCGAACTTGCAGGGGAAACGAAAAATTGTTCGAGATAGTGGGAGTTCCAAATAGCCCATAGTAAATAACTGAAGAGCAAATACAAGGGAAATGGTTTTGAGTTCCAAATAACGGCGAATTCGAAATAACCGAGTTCGGATAGGCCATATTCGAGTTCTCGGTATTGGACTGGAACTAGCTTGCAACTGAGGCTAATGCGGGGGTCTTTGCAAATGCAAATGACTCTAATCACTTTTTAATGATATTTCCCCGCACAAGCCTCCATTCCAAGTTAGTTCCAGTCCAATACCGAGAATACGAATATGGACTATTATGGGGTCCAACTGTAGCCGGAACAATTTTTCGCATAGACATTGCGAACAGTGGAACAATATCAGTTTATAATCCTCTTGTAAACATGATTCCTCGAAATAGAGGCACGTAGAAACACCGAAGACACTTTAATTCACTTACAGCTTACATTTCGTGTATTCAAATCGCCCGCCGTTTTGAATTTGTCCCTCGCACGTCAACGGTGACTGAAAAATGAGCCTTGGTCTTCCAGGGAAGACTTCCTTATACAGCGGAGCAATATGCATGACATTGTTGTACTGCTTGTTGAAGCTGAAACCATTCGCATGACTTTGTTGTACTGTGAATGAAGTTGCAGCAATATGCATGGCTTTGCTGTACTACTTGGTAAAGGTGGAGCAATGCGCATTTCTCTATAGTACTGTGAACCGATGTTACAGCAATGCGCATGACTTCTCGTACTGGTGGGTGCATGAGAAGGACTGCCCGTCACTTTGTTGTACTGCTGCGTTAGGTTGCAGCTATACACATGTTGTGAAAATGCAGCAATGCGCAGGACGTTGTTGTGTTGTTTGTTGAAGCTGTAGCAATTCGCATGACCATGTCGTACTTTTGGTACAGCTGTAGCCGAGCGCATTACTTTGTTACACTGCTTATTGAGGGTGCAGCATTGCACATGACGTATTCGTACTGTTTGTTGAAACTGGAGCAATTCACATCCTTTGTTGGACAACTGAGTGTAGGTGCAGCAATGCACATCGTTTTGCTGTACTGTTGAGTTAAGTTGCAGCAATGCGCATTATTTTGTTTTATAACTGGGTGCCGGTACAGCAATGTGCATGACGTTTCTGTACTGGTGGGTTGATGAGAAGCAATGTGCATCACTTTGTTGTACCACTGAGTGTAGGTGCAGCAGTGTACGTCACTTTGTCGTGCTGCTGGGTTAAGTTGTAGCAATGCGCATGATTTTTCTTATACAGCTGGGTAAAGGAGCAGCAAAATCCATGAATTTGCTCTACTGTTTGTTGAAGCTGAAGCAATTTGCTTGACTATAGTGTACTGTTCTATCACGTTGCAGTAATGCGCATGACTTTTTTTGCACTACTTGGTGAAGATGCCGCAGTGCCGATGACGCTTTTGACTGTTTGTTAAAGCTAGAGTAACTCTACTGACTTTGTTGCACTATTAGGTGAAATGGCTGCAATTCGCAAGAATTCGTTGGATTTTTGAAGGATTTACAGCAATTCACATAACTGCTGCACTGTTGGGTTACGTCTTTTTCTTCTGTTGGTTTAAGGTGCAGCAATGATCATCACGTTTTTATACTGCTGGATAAAATCACGTTAAGGCAATGCACACTAACTTTATTATACGCTTGCAGGCAGCGCAATTGCAGGCAGCGCATCATCTATTGTACCGCTGGTGATCTATTTATTTGTTGTTGTTAATGTTGCTTAGGGAAGTTGCACCAGTTTGCATCTTTTTCTCACGTTGCAGCAGTACAGGCGGAAAAAGGCATCTCATTATTGTACCGTTAGGCATCTTCTTGCTGTATTGTCGTTGGATGACTTTTATCTGCCACTTTGTTGTACTTTTGGTTTACGTTAAAGTAATCCCGTGAAGTTTGTGATGTTATAGCGGTGCGCATCCTTTTGGTACTTTTTTTTTTAGCGTTGTTATAACAACGTGCATATCAGTGGTTCCCTTGCGTTGTATTGTTTAGATATGTTCAAGAACCACGCTAGTATTTCTTTTTTTTTTTTGGAAATATGTAGGCATAGAAAATCTATTGGTTATACTGACTCCACTGTAGAGTCCCTTCTTCGCGAGATTTGTACTTTGGGAGACCCGCTTGATGAGATTAGTGTAGACTTCTTGTTCCTTTTGACCGCATGAGAAAGCCGAAATAGCTCAAGGTCACTATTGCGTTGGATAAGCCTCATCTTTGGATGAGCGTCATATGTCTGCACATATACTCACATATGCTTAACTTAAATGTTTGCCAAGGTATATGTTCTACAGATAGTTTTGCATTGCTTCTTGTTTTTGTCAGAAATATTCGTTCGTGGTACTACTTGGGCAACACCTGGTTTAACTGTTAAAACCGTGCACCACGGTAGTTACTTTGCTTTTCTTTATTCACCGCTAATATCTTTACTAGACTGTTCAGTGATTTTGTTGGTGGTCAGGACCCCCATTTTTATACTTTTCGTTCGTGGCTTTGAGCTACATTGGAACCTTTTTCAATGTTGTTTTTCTATACGGTGGTGCTGTCAACTTATTGCCGAACCCGGTGTGGAAAAAGGGGGCCAAGACACTGCAGGCTTTTACAAACTATATTCGCAAAAGTGATATAACTCGCTTACTGGACACCGGCTGTAAGGGCTGCATCCTATGCTGCACATAATGCCCTTCAAGTCATTTATTTTTTTTATTGTATTAACATTAGTATTAGTATAGTTTTTTTGGCAGTGTCCCCTAATTAGTATGGTGTTTTATTTCCAGGCTATAAGGTTTTGACACTTTAATAAAGTTCTCACTCACTCACTCACAAAGGACAAAATTTGACGCAAATTCTATGAATCGTCAGCTCGCTGATGATGTCTTTTTCTCGTAGTCTAAATGAAAGAGACAAGGAGTGTGACTACTGTCACTAGAGAGACCAACAGATCTTCACTTCACAGGTCATCCAATTCATCACAGGCTGCCCACTGTTATTATCACTATTTTTTCCAATGGATCATCTGAATAAGAATTTGCAAATGCAATGTGCCTCGTCCCGATCGTGAACCTCACCTCTGCAACCATTTTTTTTAAAACTTGCCCTTCAAGCTACCTCAAGCGAAAATATGGATGGAGTTTGTCTTCGAAGGCAAAGGATACCAAATTACGCAAAATGTGTGTTATTAGCATGTGTTGAATTCAAGAAGAAAACATTAAGCATCTTGTCAGGCTAAATAATTTAAATAAGAATTTATAACAGAACACGGCTACGATTATTGTCAACGCTTCTTTTAATATCATATAACAATTTATTTTGTACACATATTGAATCTTTGGACTCTTGTAGCAATCCAAATCCCTTCGCGTTTCTGTCAGATTTCGATTTTCGACAGCTGTAATCGATTCCATGTGGCAATTGTTATTAATTCAAAAGCTTCGTGGAGGTTTAAAGTTTGATCTCTTCCGTTTTTAGCTTGGGGTGCCCATTGTTCACATCAGCAATCTGCGGCCACCCAGTTCTCTTTGAAGTTAAAATTGGACGCAATGCACGAGGAAAGTCCATAAATATACTGATATATTTTTTATTCTTAAAACGCAAAGATTCTTATATGCATATCTAACATTTTTCCTCAAAGACCTCCATCGATGAACATTAGTTTTGATTTGTTAGCATTTTTCCAGGAACTTTTTCTCATCCTGAAAACAGCATTCATATGTTTGTGTTTTCGTGATGTTTATAAATAGATTATTCTTTATTTTTCAAAATGCCAATTCATGGACGAATGATGTATTTGCGAAAGGAATGTGTGTTTTTGGAATGATGTTCTGGGGAAAATCTATTTGAAGCGGCATTTTATTTGTAGATCATATCTTGTTTGTGGTATGTGTGTGATCAGAATGATCTGAGATAGTCCGAGGAAACTCAAAATTGTTTTGTTTTATGAGAAGTGTAGTCGCACGCAAACCCACACTGTTCGTAAATGATTTCCTTTTGTGGAAACCTTCCTTAACATAACTATATCATTGCATTTCTGAACTTGTCCACGACTTTCACTATTCAAGCAAGAACGTATAACCTTAAGTCAGTCGCTGTTTTGGATGTGTCTTCAGTAATAACTGGATATTCTTGTTACTTGAATTCCTTTCAACTCTCTAATTCACCAAGTTTCATTCCAGTTTAATACAGTTCTGAAGTTTGTCTAGAGCTGTACCAAAAATGACATACTTTTTAGATAAACCGTAGCATTAGGACTGCTTATTTCCTAGGCGCTGGCGCTTGAGTTATATATAAACAATCATAGTTTTGTTACTGCAGCGTTTCATCGACCATGTATTACCAATAATCGTTGCTAGGCAGTCAAATATATATTTTTAAAGTTATAGTTTGTAGATTGTAAATCTTTTTCGGCTTTGAGAGCGAAAATTCAGTTTCATGAGTCCTTGATGTGCTCTGTTTCCTTGAACGTTGCTATGACCGAGCACTTACTGATGTGGGTTTCCTTTTCTGTGAACGCTGCCTAGTCTTTCGTCTGTTTCTTCAAGTGAAGTCGAGCTTACTTAAAGTTTAAAATTTCAGTGATAAGATATCCCCTTAAAATCTGAAACTCTCCATGCTTGGCTGGGACTAAAGAAAATATCCGATAATCAAAGGTTTCCAACGAATTCATGACGAGATCAGTCGCGCTGTTTCTAGCTCTGTCTCATACAAAGAACTTCTAGCTCTGTAGTAGACAAAGAATTCAAAAGAAACCTCTTGCAGCGTAAAAGCGTGTTTCTGATAAACGCAAAAGAAAAAAAAATCAGAATTTTGCGGCAAAAGAACTATTTGTTAAACCAATCATTGATACTGATCAACGGGAAATTGCAGACCGTAAAATATTGAAGATCTTAGTACAATGTTTTTTGCCCACATCTAGGTTGATGATGGCAGGTACCGCGGAGTATTAAGACACACTCTGCTCAGTCGCCATATGAGGCAAAATTCAACATGTGTTGGATCGAATTGGGAAGCATTCCCTCCCACAGAAACTAAAGGGAAAATAAAAGGGTTGAACTGTTAGACGCTCCGCTAGTTGCCGGTAGCTCTCGACCGGAGAGCTTTTCCGGCGAGGGTTGTGAAAATCTTGAATGTTAGAACTGGAGGGATTTTATTTTCGGTTCTTGTTTGAAGGCATGAGTGTTAAAGGTAAGCCGGGATTAATACAATCGGTCCTTTTTAGGGAAAAAAAGCTTTATTGGGTTTTAATTGTCAAAGACTAGGAGGAAGTGATTTTTTTTTCCTTGTTTGCTGGGAGCGTAGGTTTATAGTTTGTACGGAAATGCTTTATTTGATGCAGCTTAACAATTAAATGGCCGCTTGCCCAAATGGGAATTTGTTTGCTGGCCGAAAGAAATCTATAAAGGGACAATTTGCAGATGTAACGAGGCAGATTATAGATAGATATATATATATACCATATCATGGCACTCAGAACTAGAAAGCAAAGATGTTTATTGAAAGAATGAGTACGCACAGATTTTGCATATTCATCTTTAGAGGCTTTAGTGAAATTTAACAAGAAAACATGAAGAAAAGACGTGAATTCAGCAGGTGTTCCATGATTCGGTGCATAAGAAAAGTACAGGGCGAGGCTACAGCGCCAGCCAAATCTGTATCGTTGTCTCATCATGTTTTTCTTGGTATTAAAGTTATTTGAAATTATTTGCTTTTCTGTTAAATAGATATTTATCACTTTTGCTGGCTTGTTTCTTTGAACTCAAAACACGTGGTAGCCAGCTTAGAACGATTGAATGCTTCTCGCTGCAGGATAGTTTTTAGACGTTCTTTTCAAGAATTGTAAAGTTGAAATGAAATTAAATCAGTAGGGGACACTTCTTGGCACACCTTATGCTAGCCATAAAATTCTCTTTAGGGAAGAGTGCGCCTTTGAATACACGCGTCCCTGTATGATGATAGCAAACATTTTTATTAAAGTTACTGACAAGATGGATGTAATGATTGTTAAACAGTGTTAATTGTTTACTGCAACCTTTGTTATATCACTTACCGTGAAAATCTCCGCCTAATTCTACTTGGGCTATTTCTTGAAAGATATTACCATAGCAAAACACTCAACTTTTATTAAAAATGTTGTTTGAAATCGGATGGATGTGATGGATGAGGAAAAAAAATTATTTTTTGTACCTGTCCTTTCTCTGAAATAATACAGCACCGATTCTTTGCGAGCGGGTGTGGCGCTGGGGAGTTCTTTGTTCAACAAGCGAAGCATTACACCCAGACAGTGTTATTTCAGGCATGTTTGGCTCATTTAAAGCCATAAAAATCGTAATCTCATCTGTTATAGATTGCTTTTATTTTGAATGTCTATAAACTAAAACTGAAACAATTCATTGCTCAGAGCTCGAGGAGAAAATTTGCTTAGAAAATGAATTATAAATAAGCAAACGTATTATTAGATCTAGTGGCAAATCGGTGATTTGTGAAGGGAAGATTCACTCATGTTTATGACAATGTTAAAGCGCCAGTAAAAAGGTAATGGTATCTGATATGACAACAGTTCAATTTTCGTAACATGAAGATGGAATTCATGAAATTCCACTAAGTTGCAGTTTCTATGAAAACGAAATAAAATAAAACTTTAGAGGCTGGAGAACAGGACGAGGATAGACTATCTGTTAACTTTACTTCACTTCGCCGTCGAGTCTAGCTGTTTTGAATGTTATTCAGCTCTTCCGCTTTGTCAAGAGTAACTGCAGAAAAGAAAAGAACCGACAGTTTGGCTTACATTTAACGTACTGGAATCAGTTTAGTGTGGCTCAAAACCCTTAAAGACAAGCAGGCCTTTGTCAGAAATTCTTGTCGATCTGTCTTTTATGAGTCTATTTGTTTTGAATGTTATTGAACTCCTTCGCTGAGTCGAGATTTTGACAGAGTAACTGAAGGAAAGAAAAGAACCGAACGTTTGACTAATATTTAACCTACTGGATTTAACGTACTGGCGGATTCTTTGTTTGATTTCATACTACAATTAAACTATGTATTAGTATTTCTATTAAGAAAATAATTATCGAACTTCCTGGGAAGTGGGATTTTTCAGCAGAGAAAGAGGTCCAAGATTTTTCTGCGATGGAATCCTTCACGATCTTGAAGTTTTTTGTTGGTAAACCCTTGAAAATGAAAAAATATCGATATTCAGTTAATGCACTTTATTTGTTATTCCATGTTCTTTGTGCTATGATTTGAACGCTTTTCTACAGAATAACACGGTAACCTCTTTTCCTATCCGTACAATAGTTCTTCTCTACTTAAACCATTGCCAATGGGACCTTCTAGACAATTGTTGTTGTTCGTAGCGTCATGTTCTGTACATCTGAGGTTTTAAGAAACACTTCTACAGGCGAAAAGAAAAAATGACATTAATCAGATTTGTTCCTTTTAAGTTCATTTTAAACATACTTAGTTATGTGAGCAGAGGATACGGTTGGATTTTATTCACGGCTATATACCTTTCATTCAAATAGAGAACTAACTACCTTTATTTTGATATTGAAATCAGTCGGGGCCAGGGAGCTTTCCACATTTCGTGTCAATGGTATAGGAGTGCTCCTATAGAAGTGCTCCTTGATATGTGAATTTGTTTGTGTCGGAAGATTTGAAACGGATGTTTACCCTTATACCACTTGCACAACTTGTTACATTTAAATCACAACGTTAATATTAAAAATGATGACTGAACTCTTTCCCACTCACAGAATCACGAAAATTTAGATGCACTATAAAAGCAACGTAAGTTAGGTAAATTTCTTCAACTATATGAAAGCTTACGCAGCGTGAAAAAGGGAGGAATTTACTCCTCAGTAGAGGTTTTCTAGAAGAATGTCTAACAAACATAACAGTTTGTCCAATCTCAAACCAGGCCTTGTTGAAATTGCAAATAAACGAGAATAGCTTAAGGGACATTTGAGAGAAAGTAGATTTCTTTTGATGCATTTTCCATGTGTACAATGGTATTTTATACAGATCACTTTGAGCTAAATCCTGTAAATAATTTTTGAAGCATATTTGCCAGACGTTTCAACTTTAAATCGTACTATTCAAGTTACAAGAAAAGGTCTGAATTTGAGCTTAGAATGAAAGTCGTATGCATATGCTGCAAAGTACTAAAAAATCCTTTGAGTTTCTTTTCATGAAAACGGAACTAATACTGGTTGTTTGGATTGGTATCAAAGAAAAACACACCACAGTTGTGTCACAGTGTTCAGGGGCTGGTGTCTCTCGACATCGTCTGTCTACAACACCACGGGAAATAACAACACGAAATAAAGCAACCAACCGTTTCGTTGCAGTTTTAAGGAAAAAGTATTCTAAATAAGTGATTCTGTGGTATGTTTCCAAGCATATGGGTCCAAATACCTCTAGAGAGTAATTCAGTTTACTGTTTCTTAATGCTTTTCATGTTTCTTTAGTCATAGAGGGCACGACACGAAACTGCCTGCCAGAATTAAGTTGGAAAAATAGGTTCGGCTTCTCCCCTCGGTGTCACTTTTTTTACGTTTATTTCTCTTATTTTATATGTAGCAAAAGGGTAAATTTCAGAGACGTCCGCGTCGGTTTCATATGGACGATTTAGACAGTCTATTTTCCGTACGGTTGAAAATTTGCTTCTCTTCGATGAGACTCCTAAATACGATACGTCCTTTTTCCACATTTCATTTCAAGTAGTAAGCAACAGAAACGTTTTTTCACTTTCAATTTGTCAGTGTTCGCTGATATACTTCATTGCGACTTCCAGCTACATCGAATTGTAAACGTCTACAACTCTTAGTCCCTGTCAAAATTAATTCGCTAACTAGCCTTAGCACGAGTGAGGAGATAGGTGGCACATTTTTCTCTCTGAACCAAGCATTTTGCTGTGGGATCCACTTTGTTGGGGCGATATCGTCTTCAGTTTGTATTTATTTTCACTAATAGCAGGGACTTTTCGATGAATAATGTTATCATATTGGGCGTTGTCGCGTTCATTTTAGACTCCACGAAACAGATGGCTGACCAAGATACCCTGACTCAGAAGTCGTAAAATAGCGGTTTAGCAGCAAATCTCTCTAGACGGTAAATCGCTTTGAGAACCTTCCTTTATTTTTTTTCTGCTTTGCAGTACACTTTGCATTAATCACTCCAAAATAAGCAAATCAAATTTTTTCTTTCAGAGTTCTTCCAATAAAAATTCAAACGCCTGTAAGTTCTGAGCGTTGGACGTGCATTGTCCTCTTTCGCGTTACAAAAGGATGAAATCTTCAGCACTAATTTAGAAATGTAGAGGCTAGCATTTGTGCATTTTATTTTTAAATATAAGTTTGGCTTTCATATGCACATGCAAACGTTTTTGTTCCTCGTATCATTCCTGAAAGATCAGCCTAAAGTCTTACATTTGCCCGTTGGCTTGCAAGCAGTAAAATCTATGTACCAGACAGATTATTTTCAAAGAAATGAAACATGGAAAGAAATGATTTATCTGGAATTGCATCATTCAGTGAACAAACTATGTAAAAACAAATTTTTGATACAATCAAGGGCCGGAAACTACGACAAATTATAAAAATGACCTTTACAGATAAGAAGCGATTAAACTTAAACATAAGGCAATTTTCAAATCCAAAAACTGTTCGAAGTCGTCACAAACATACAAGAGGACCTCTGACTGGCGCTTTTTTCAAGCAGTGAGAATAAACAGTATTTGAACCCGTTGGTATCTACACCGGCTTCAAAGGAAAACGGTCGGGGCGCTATATTTGTCACGAAAGGGCATCTAAGGACATAACAAAAAAAAAAGCCTTTTTCTAAGACTCCTCTGCCTTTTGATATTTATTTCAGGTCTCTGGGAACAGAATCAACGTATTTCATCGTTGCATGTTTATAGGAAGAAAGCGAAAAGCTTCAACTATTCCGTGATCGAAGGACAAAAGGTTTACTGTATTTCGGAGCAACCGGTTCAAAGCACCACGGGGCGTCACTCCTGAAAAGGAAACAATTTCCGAGACAAGTTACAGCCTGCTCCAAATTAGTAAAATTTTGTACCTGTGTACAAACCAGTAAAGCCAACGCGTGAAATGAAACCTGCTATCAAGGGATGTCGCATTTCGAAGAAATATTTCATGCTATAAGATGGTCAGCTGAATTCATATTTAAATTTTGAAATGAAAATGGCTTCCAGAGATTTATTTCAGTCAACAAATTTGCTATTTTCACCTAAAAATCGTATACAGTGAGAGGTGGACTCGGCTGAGTTTGTTTTCTCATACGCTGTTACACTTGTGTTGTTTCATTTTGTTCAAGAAAACACAGTTTTACCACCGTCCATTTCAAATCTTGCTTTTAATATAGGATTTACTCGCTCCTTGATTCTGCTCAATTGCTCCTCTCTAACAGAAATAGAACGAAGCTTTACAACATGAAGAAACGACTGGCAGAGTTTGAAGAAAATCTATCTTCAAGGTAATGATCCATGTGCCAATGTTTAGTTTACTGAATTGCTCTTCAATTACCTACAAAACTGACAACTGGCAAGAGTAAAAAATTGGACAAACAACATGAAACCAAGCAAGATTTTTGTCGCATCAAGCTCTACATAAACTAAAACTAGGTTCCTCTTTTAAATGCTGTAGCAAAGTGTCAGCACCCATTGCACGAAATGCTTTGTTGAACGCCTGTGACAGAACACGTTGGTACTAACATAATTAGCCCCATGTTTTACAAAGGATTCCTTTACAACAAGTTGGAAATACATCAGAGCTTCCGGCAATCTTTCAGCAAGGAAGTTGGAACTTTTTCAACCTAGCTGGTAACGATATCCAAACCACAACTCGTGACTTGCTCGAGGGTAAACTAAACTATCTGTGTCTAATTTGCCATGGAAAAGTTTTAGCTGTCTACGAGTTGAGTTGTTTTGGCTATAAAAGTTTAGACTTGCTTTTTGTATCTAAGAGCGTTCGTCTGATTTATTTTAATATTAACATTGCATTGGCCAAAGCTGAAGATAATAAACGGTTAAAGAAAGAATGTTTTCTCTTTGCTTGAGTGAGGAGATGGTGTGTGTAAAAATAGAACGTGTGTCCCATTGTAGTGGATGTTGGACTGACATCCTTCTTCTGAATGTTAAAGGCAAACAGTTTATGTTGAAAGCTCATTTTACAGTTTGTGATTTGGAGAGAGAATTTTTCTGGTTTCCTGTTCTAGTTAGTGGCTAGTGTTCCAAATAATCATGTGGAACATGCAACTGCTTGGGTGATCAGCAATGTACTCTTATCAAAGTAATTCAAAAATTGGAATTCTTTGCTAAGCTTCTGTTTACTTGGTAATGGTTAAACCTGTAATTATCCACTTCAAATCATCATAAATTTGTATTTGGAATTTTCTAACCAGTTTTGTTCTGATATGATTTGAAAAATCCTTAGGGCCAAATTTGTCATCATTATTAACAGGGTGATGGTTTCAAGAAAGGAATGGCCACGTGCTATTGATGCTCCAAAACTGTCGATAAGTTCTCATATTTCGTCGCTTTTTTTTAATAAATTGACTACAGACTATCTATCTTCTAGTCACAAACTTTCGAAATACGAGGAATATTTTGTAGCAGGTAGCCGGCAGGAGAGCAATTTCAAGATTTGGTGACTCGACTATCAAATGCATCAAATGTCCATATTTATGCCAGCTGAATTGACTTAGTTCTGCTTTGAGTTTGCAGTGCTTGCAACATGTAATACGACTCTAAGGGAGTTCTTCCGGTGTGCCATGGAACTGTGCATATTGGGAGACGTAAAATTCTAGTCTTTTCGCAATCCCCTTCCATATTGAAACCAGATGATGATTATAAAGGGTGCCTGACAACGCGAAACCACCAGCAAGACCACAATACAGACTGATAAATCAATGTCTGAGAAAAGAAGTCTAAAGAAACTATATTTCTGTACAACTAAAACTAAGTACAGCCATTAACCGACGTTTTTAAATTTGTTTCTAACTTCTCTTAGTACAGAAACCACATATTTAAGGTGTTGTCACGGTCGATCTGTTAACTCACAAACTATATATCCTATAGATGAGTCCGCCGAACTGACTTCAAATAACTGAGGTATTCAAGCATGTCAAGCTTTAATCTGTTGTTGAAATGACGAAACTTTACCTTCATTTTCCAGTGGTTATCATTAAATTGGTGCCAGCTCTTGCTAATAATATCATCTCTCGTTTGTTTTCTATTTCCTGAGTCGTACACAAGACCAAATCGTGTGATGCACGACTTAAGCACACAAGCAATCGTGTATCATGACCGACAAAAGATTTCTGCCGCTGAAGGGACACAACGTAAATGATAATCAATGTGGCTCTTTTTTAAGACTACAGTTTTTCTACTGATTCTGAGATCCCAAAGTGCGCTTCAGTCGGAAGCAAACCAGTACTGCATTTAGTCTTATAAAGCCCTACTCCCAGCGTGACGTGGTATACGGCCAACAGCGCCGAACCGCATCACGCCTGGTGCAGTAGCCCTGTTTGCATCACAAGACGTTTTACTGCTTCTGAGCCCCTGACGCTTTATTTTGTTACCATTTCCTCTTCTTTATAGAAACAGTCTTTGAATTCCTTTGACCAGTAGAGGTTTTTTCGCTTCGATCAACGGCCCTTACAAGCCGGTAGCACGGTTCACTGGCGCTTCATAAGTGCGTCAAGCGGTATAACCGCTCAATAAAATACTGACCTATTTTAAGCCCTTCTTCAAAAAGCCTATTGTTTCTCTGAGTTTTGTCTTCGTTGAAAAAGAAAGTGTAAAACCGATTGATTCCCTTTGGGGAGAGATACGGCCCTTGTTATTTTGCAGTGCTTGTGGTCCTTGTCCGGAGCCGCGCTCGGCCGAGCTACATGAAATTTCCGAATTCATTGGTTACCTTCGAAACAGCCTTTGGGCAAGAATCATGGAGATTAAAAACACTATAATAAAGAAAATCCTTTGTAGATGCCGGCTTTTGAACTGATACAAACATCCCAGCCAGAGGCCATGAGATGCAGCCACAGAGGTAATTGGCTAAAAGAAACGGAGCTGTTTTGTTAGTTTTATTTTGATGTCTTCGAGAACTAAACAAATAGCCTAATCACGGCCATTTCAATCTCAATTTTCGACAGGATGGAAGTACTTGGCATCTTAAGAGTGGCAGAGATTAATTAATTATATATGCCGATTGACATAGGACGCAAGATACTGCCCTTCATAGTTCGCAAACACTAGCTTAGTTTTTGCCTTTTTGAACGGTTAGAAGCAGTGCGGTAATGTTCCAGTCCCAAGATGACCAATCAAGATGATAATTTGGGTCAAAATGTGACTGCTGCTACCTGTGTGTCTTCTTCTTTTACAGCACCCAACAACGATTTCCTTCGCCTAATAAACGTTCTTCCAAGAATTTAATTACAAATATAAATAGAACGCGCAACTTTCCTGTCTTGTGGTATATAATGTGCTCTTTGAATTCTGAGACATACAGTTCGTTGCGTGGGAAACCATAGAGTGTCATATGGCGTACCCTTGAAATGGCTGTTTAGCTACTTAGACAGCTTTCTTGAAAACTGGATGTACACGGGAAATTCAGGAAATATTTTAATTAAAGAAATCTTGTTTAGACAACTTTATTGTTTAGAAACGTTCAGTGACTTGCCAGAAACAGTGAATGCTTTATTTAGATCTTTTCTGTATAAAAAGATGGCATTTTGATTTTAAACTGCCAGGATGCTTATAGCAGCAATCATTGCATGGACGGACAAACTTTGTGAACAAGGAGACCTGAAGTAAACACATTGACTAATTTGAGACATATAACAGATTCCTCTCCTTTCACTGTTTTCTCTTTAATATCCCAGATGATGTCAAATTCTAAATATGTTATTTACAGTGCCGATTTAGAACAGGAAATATTCTCACATAAATAAGAAAATACTGTAAGTTTGAACTCGTTCTATTTTACGTGATGGATAGATCCAACCCGTTTTTGTCCTTGCGAAAGAAATCGGATTCTAATTTCCTCATGGTTTCCATTTCCGCACAAGATCAATTGTCTTTAACTTTCAAATTGTCAATTCTAAGCCCGACAACAATTTTTACCCAAATGCAATGTGGATTTTTGAAGCATTATCGACTAAAAACATCAGTTGGCCGATTTGACGTGTGCGTAGGTCTTTTGTGTGACACTTTACCGAATGCTGACCGACTAAAACCGTACATAAACAGTCACCATTTTGCCAACTGCGAATACAAAATCCTTCAAGTTTAGTGTGAAATATTTCAGCCATAGTCTAAGCATTCGTAAGTTTAGAGGCTATTCGCCTAAAAGTTAATTCCCTGTCGCCGATTTTTCTCAGCGACTGGTCAACACATTGTTTGCTGGATATATGCGACGAAAACGTCACCCACTTGCACTTGGTTGAAACGGCTGGTTAAATAGTTCTGTCTGGTCTCCATGTTAAAAGACCGGAGTATTTATTTTCTCCGTTGGATGTCAGTAGGACGCCAAAGGAGCTTGAGCGGTGGCAATATTTGCGCCATTGTCCATATGATAGTGCTCGTGATTCTGTGTCGATGGTAAACGATTAAACCACTCAGACATTGGTGGATAAGTTGACGCGGTGTGAAAAGCTGGTGAATTTGTCCTAGCGGAAGAAACGCTTTCATCTTGAGGACTTGACGAGCCAAGGGATTCTGAAGGCTTTGCATGAAGCTTCATGTGTTTTCGAAGGGAGCTCGGATGAGTATAACTCTTGTTACATCCCTCAACTTTGCAGATGTACGGTTTATCGGACGTGTGGACGTGTGAGTGCTTCTTTCTATCGCTCGAGTTTGCGAAGCGACGGTCGCAACCTGGATACTCGCACATAAATGGCTTCTCACCTGTGTGCGTTCGCTTGTGAATCTTTAGGTTTTCCGACCTCGCAAAGAGCTTTCCACAACCAGGGAACGGACATGAGAAAGGCTTTTCTCCCGTGTGTACACGAATGTGATTGATAAGCTTGTACTTGGCCTTAAAAGGCAGTCCATTACGAGGGCAGTCTTTCCAAAAGCACACGTGAGAACTGCTTTCCGGTCCTCCAACATGATCCTCAGAGAGATGAGCTACAACGTCGTGCATTCGAAAGAATTGTCTCCCACAAGGCTTTCCTTTGCTGCCCGGTTCGATCCATTCACAGACCACCACATGACTCAGAGGTTGGCGCAGGTAACTTGCAGGCATGGCTAGTCCCGGGTGCTGCATGAACTCGTAGCGAGGTGCAGCGAAAGGGTTCGCAAACTGTGAATGGTGAGCCTCGAATTTGTCGTCTCGAGGATAATATTCCACTGCTTTAGAAAACCTGTAAGGCCCGGCCAATGGTCCACCAGTTTGTTGAAAGTGAGAGCCGGGCGGGTCATGAGCGTGAGCAACGGAATAAAACCCGTGAGGTGAACCATTGGTAGCGTCTCGATGTGGCTCTTGCAGACTATTGTAGTGACTGGGATGAAGCTGGTGTAACACGGAGCCGGCGAACATGTTGTGTTGTCGCTGGTTGCTCCCTGCTCTAGCGCCAGTTGTGTCAGACGCTAGATTTATACCGCTGTTATGTGGGCGAACAGCTGCGACGCTAGAACTTGTGAAAGTGTCGGGCCCGGCGAATAGGAACTCGTGGGTCGACGGACGAGCGGTGGACCGCACGCCTTGAGCTGGCGTAAAAGGATAGTGCGAGCCATTTGGAACGTTGAAAGTGTCTTGCACTGTACTCATTCTTTTGTCTTTGACGGCTTTGAAGGGTCACTTACTCCACAATACTATCGCGTGAGAAACCGGACAGAAAACTTAAATGAATCAATCGGGTTGGCTCTTTGTTTAATTCACAGTTTTGTCATCCTCCCATGGAACTAAATAAGCATCTGTGTCGTGCTGGGCAAGTCGAACTCTTCGACTGAGAAGTGCACGAACATTCCGCAAAGCCTCTCACACAGCGTAGCGCGGTTAAATTGTAAAAAATGCGCGGGATTTGAACGTTGCTGTCGTAGTGGTATCCTTTGAAGTCGACTCGCCGTTCATCCAAGCATCTGTACTTGCCTGTGTTCGGAGCTCAGCGTGAGACCTCGGTCTATTGTAACTGAACTACACCGGTCTTTGATTGGCATTAGCAAGTTGTTGATATTTCGTTATCCAATCATCGCGTTAACGCCCCCGGGGTGTTTTGGTTGATAAATATTTTACGATGTGTTCGTCCTATCGAATCCAATCAATTGTTATTGTTTCAATAGCAGTCGTCTTATTTGAACAATCTCATTTGCAATCTAGAGAAACAAATGGAAAAATTCTCGGGTCAAACTTCGATAATAGAACCAGAAAGGAACGGTCAACCCACACACTTTGAGATTCTGTTTGCCACCTTCTTGAATCAAATGGGATTAATTTGCATTGTCAATATTTGTCCCGAGGTGCCGACATGTAATTTTCAAATATTTACCATTCGGATAAGGACGGTTTGATTAAGGGGAGGGAAGCACATGCCACCTCGAACTAAAGAATTTTAATTGCCTATTTTGACGGTTAAACGAACCAAATTCCCCCCTACAGAGCATTCATCGATCTGAAGCCTTATTGGACGTTATGGCAACCTAAGCCATTATTAATAAAATAAATGGTAGTGTTATAGGCTTCTCTTTACATGTCACAAACAAGTGAAACAGAATATCAACTTCTGTCAGATCCGTTTATTTCTCCTGTCAACAGGTCATGCGCGATAACGCACGCGAGTGGCCACAAGAAGTTGTCGAGAGTCGTGGGAATTATCGTTCCTTTCATCTTAATTGGATGATCATACTGTAAACGCTGCTCTTGAATGAAATGCGTCCCAGAAACCTCGACTTCTCGTTTGAGATTATAATTGAAAAGCCCCTCCTTCAACGCGATGTTATCGTCTCGGAGCGCGGAAGATGCGGAGATGTTCCATCTCCTTGGGTTAACCGCACACTTGAGCTAAATTGATAAAAGGCACTAGGTTAAGTTTGTTTGCGAATTTTCCGCGATTTGCGATATTTATTAGCACAAATCTTAGCTTCAATGGCGCTATTCTTAGAGTCGACGTTCTTAGACTCGACTCAGTTGACATGCCCTTTGTTGACAATTTCAAGACAAACAGATTTCAACAGGACCGATCGTTTGCTTGATTCGGCTCAGTAACGTGGAAGTGATACCATTGTATTTGGTTTCTTTGTTGACGCCGACCCTGGCGGCGACACCTAAGTACCGTTGACACTCGCTCGCTTGAAGTTTCACACAACTATTTGTTATCCTAAGAGAAGTGTTAAGCCGTGATAGTGATAGATTCGAGAGCACTTAATTAATATGATATCATTCAAGTATTTCCCTTACACTCTACCGCACAGTGAGGTTTTTAGGTATTTTTAGCTTATCAATCAGCGGAGAAAAAAAATTATGTGACCAGTCGCTGCCGAAAAATATGCCTCTATTCATCACCTGGTCTACGTTTGAATTTGTCAATACCTGGAGTAATCAATAATTGTCGCAAGTATTCTCTATCGTCAGCTGTACAGTGTTTGGCTCGACCATTCACACTTGCCTTCCATGTACCAACAATCGATATTACCTATTTACCTTTTCGATGCTTCAAAACAACTGTCGATGCGAACCGTGATAGGCCTTTCTGGGAAAACAAAAACTAAGCCAAAAAAAACTTCGAGTAATAAAATTAAAATAAACCATTTCGGCAGGACGAGGACACACAAGAAACAAAGAATCTTCTTCAATTCTTTGACTAGAACAATGGGGTCAACCGTTGAAAAAATGATGACGATTTGAAGACCAAGCGTTCGACGACCCCCTGCAATTGATATTTGTTCAACCTGTGAAAACTAGCTGTTTTGATGATAGGAGGGAGGGAAAGTGGAAGGAGCACATCAACATTAGCATTTTAAGTGTCAAGACGACTCTCGAGAGAGGTCATTTTACCACTTAAGTAAATCCCTTAAATCTTCTGTCGAAGTGTCCAAATCAATTAGTTCCCTACGCCCCTTAAGACGATTGTAAAGCAATCTTCTCGAGACAATAACAATAAGAGCTTTCTTAGGCATTGAAAGCTGTGCTACAGGTACTAGTTAATTCATTTTGTCCTCTTAACCTTCTGCACTCGACAATTGAAGTGTTTTCAAGAGTTGCCGGTACTGATAGCGTCTGCTCCACTTTGCGTGACAAGCAAAGAAAAACATTGAGCTCGCCATGAACGCAAGCCAAGGCAAACTTCAACAACAGCTAATCAATCTTTTATTTGATGCCCGCGCTAATTTCCATAAGCGAGAAATATACATATCGAGTCAATCTTCGTGAGAGTAAACTGCTGTCAAATTAATTCGCGTTCAACCAGTTTTTCCAAAATCGAAGTTCGATCAAACGCAACCGCGCTATGGGGTCTTCTGGTAGAACGCTTCAAGCTGTGAACGCTCAGATTCAATAAGTCGCGATGCAAATTTGCAAGATATTTTAATTATGCCTTACAAAAGAAACGTGGCCAACGCGGAGTTTCCTGTTAATATAAACAGAACAAGGTCAAGGATGGAATCTTGTACATTCTTAATTTTTTTTCAAGTTAAAACGAAAGATATGAAAAATCTAGTGCGTTTTTTTTAAGCACGATGCAAGACTTTATCTCGTAAAAAGAATAAGGAGGAAAACGAAAAAAAAAATTAAATCTCATGGATCCCGTTTTTTTGTTGTCGCTTTCCGCCTTCACTTGTTTTTGTTAGCGTTACCAAAATAGCCGGAATTTGGCATTATTGCGCTCTTTTTATTGGCTCTCTCATTTTGCTTTGATTTGCGCAAAAACAAAAAAGTTGGAAACTCTAGTTTGATTTCTTTTCTGCAGGAGCTGATTTGCAATTTTTGGCGTGGAAATGAAGGGAAATGAAGAATGGATAGATTAGATTAAATTTCAGTCTCTAATGAAGGAAGGAATATCAGGAAATCATATTCGCAAAAACGTCGAGAGTGTAAATATAAATTCTTTATTTTTCCTTTGTCTCGTGCTGTTTGCGCCAAACATGTAAGACTGTATTTTGATTTCAAATCAATTGTTCCAAACTTTGTTTACACTTAGAAGCTCATATCAGAAAGCTTGTTGAAAGATAGATCGAAAACCACAATCACGAAAATTGGCCTGAATTCTACGACTAAGAATCGATAGAGAGGGACAGACGTCCTTCTTGACTGCTACTAACTTGTCACAAAGGCTTACAGTGATTTCCTTGGAGACTATATAATTATTTCAACTTCAGAGTCTCTCAGATATCGCGTGATTAACTAATTGCTTTTTACATGGTTTGTTCTAAATTTAATTCATGCTTTTCAAGCATTTTGATAACCGTAGTAACGTTTACAACACCAGCTCGTGGATATGCAATGCCGGCGGCTAAACACCCTGGCTGTTTTAAAAAAATAGAATTTGAGAAACTATCCCTGAGGTCATATGTGCTTGAGCAGGCAAAAATGAACCGGAATTAACTAATAGTCGTAGAAACTACGTATATTTTATAAGCGACGAATATTCACCTCAAGAACTGTGTCATTTTATACACCGCACACATATATTAACCATTACGTAACTGAGCTTTTTAGAGCTCGACACAAAAGTAACAGTTATTCCTTTTAAATTTTGCCGTCAGTGTGAAGCTCAATGAATATGCCTATTGAAAGCTTTAATTTGTTGACATTCAACACAGGAGGGGCAGTTATACGCAATGGTCTCTTATCTGGGATAATCCCATTACTTATTGCATGGGAGGGCCGCCGGAAAACGTCTAATTATAACAGTTATATCTATTCACTCTGGTTGTCTCAGTTCTCTTTTCCATCCATTTTAAACAAATTAATTACTTTATAATTATAACCTCCAACTGCTTAATGTCTTCCTTCTATTAGGTGAGTACGCCATAAATGGAAAATTTAATGTGAGTGGGATCTGTATTTGCTTTAGCGGGTTATTTAGTAGCTATTTTAAGCTAATACAGAGTACTTTTTTGCCTTTGCAGGCTGCTTGACGTAAGCGATTAAACGATGACTTCACAAAAATGGATCCCTCAAACTTTACTCTTGCAGTAAACAGGCGGAGCTACTCAAGCCAAATATTATGGTTTACGTCTCATTTGAATGCCGCCAGTAAATATTTATGTGAGCGGCTGTTAAATAAAAACTATTTGCAATACAACTTGATGCGCTGTTTACTTAAATGGTCGAAAAGCAAAACATGTCATACCCCGGTCTTCTAAAGGTGTGTCAGAAAATGTAAGACCATTATCAATCCTTGAGAATATTTTCATAAACGTTTCAATTTTCGTTCGTCTCCAAACACTAATTATCGACTTCCAAAAATAAAATAAAAAATAATATGGATTGAATGTTGGTTTAACCACACGCAGAGATGACCATAACAAGTTCACACTTCACAATTGACGAATAAAATCAACAGTTATAACATGTTAATTACCACGACGACTGCGATGAAAAGCCTATTATTTTTTCTTATCTGCACCTCGTGTGCAGACGCATCTAGAGGCTAGAAAATCACGAAAAATTGTTGCGAAATTAACTATTTCCCGTCACTTATCTGTGTGATTATTGGAGTACCCTGAACCTTCTGTCTTTGCAATATGACAGGAAGGAAGAGGAAAATAACATTGCCCGTTCTAATGAATATCATTATCGTGTTGTCGAGTCGTTTTTGAATGGAATAAAAACTGTAATGTCACAAATTAGAGCTCACTCTCACCTGAGATGCAAACCAATTTAAAAATTAATAGGGGTTGACATAGGTGTTTAAATATCTGAAGAAATTAACTGATGCCTTTTGAAGAAAAACTGAGCTGAGGGCAAAATATATCAGATAAACCAACTTTATAGTGAAGAATTCTCAGTACACGTGGAGAGAGTAATACATTGCAACCGAGAGATCATCGTCTTTTGATTGCGATAGACCAATTTCGATATATTAAAATTCAGCCTAACACAATAAACCTCAGCACGAGGCTCTGGGGAATAAACCCCACAAACTCTTTAGTTATTCCCCAGAGCCTCGTACTGGGGTCTGTTGTTTTAGGCTGAATTTTAATATATCGAAATTGGTCTATTGATGCCTGAAAATGGAATGAACAACTCCCGTGTACGTTTCTAGATGTTTCTTATTATATTTATAAGGATGAATTTACACAAAGCACCTATTTTAACCTTCTTTTTCTATTTCTGAAACCTGTTATGTGCCAGTTCCTGTGCTCTTGTTTGACAAGGTCATGTGACCTCCAGCTGCATCGACAGGAAGTGGTGAACGCGTACGGTGGTCCTGGGATGAGGTGAGCAGAATGGACACGCCTGCAGCCGTGACTGTTAACACATCGTTTGGTCGAGAGGAAATAATTTCAATCAGTTGTTTTGTTTTTCATTTATCTATTAGATGGAGGAACACGACAAAGCATAAAACTGGCACAGTTACATTCACATGCAAAAGACTTTCGTCCCTGGCTTATCTTAAAAATAAAAGAAATAAGCTTATTTATCTTCCTCTCGTTTGTTCAGCGTAATCTTGTTCCAGCCTTGTTCCGTTTTAATTTGTTATTATTATCTCTGAAATATTTCCACCCGAACGTGTTATTATCCTTTGAAGTTTGGAGGTAACTTTGTACATTATAAACAGGCTAAACGTAAGAAAACCGAGGGAAAATTACGTTTTCGAAAAAAAAAATTCTTTTAAGAGAGTTAAATATATATTTATCCTCGCAAAATCATTGCATTATTAATCAGACGGGTGCGAAGAGAAAATAACACCATCGACCTGCCGCGGTGACTAGAACATTCTGAGAACTAACATAACAAGAAACCTATGGCACTAATTAGAGAAAGTTTATATCTCAAGTTTGCCAACGGGTTAAGATCAAATCGAAGTATATTACAATACGGTTCTTATTAAATGACGACCTTTGAGGAGACAACAACTTTCCATTCAGATCGATATTTTCAGTTGTTTGAGAGATTTTCAGTTGTGTACTAGTAAATTTGCAATCCCTTGTTTAAAAAGTTCCTGTGTTTTTTTTTGGTTTTTAAAAATAGTTGAAAATTTTAAATGCTCACTCTTAAGAGTGACGTCATTGCAAGCAGTAGACTAACAATGACAACAATACGTCGAGCTGTGAAGATTATTCTACTGATTGTCAAACCCAGCACGCGGTATTTATACAATGGTTTCTGCCTCAATTTTCACAAAAATTCAAATTCTGTTCTTATAATGTTAAGGTTTCCAATGGGTTGTGATTCAGAAACGCTTTCTATAGAACTACGCACCATACTGTTTTCCGATTGATTCGGAAATATTCCGTGTCTCTGAATATACTATTACGGAAGATTTCTGTCGCTCCTTTAACCTGTTCAAATCCAGTCTTGAAAGATAAATTCTCATTAAGGCAGGATCAAGCGAGAACTGTCGATGCTGAAAAGTTCAGGGTTTAAAGTTTAGAAGGAATCTTTAAATTCTTTCATTCAATATTGATGAGGTGCATGAGAAAAGAATGAGTCTGTTTGCGTTAACTCCTGTTTTCGTTTTGTGTATCCCAGCGTGTTTGAGGGATTGATACACATCCTACATTAGTTTTAACAGGTTCTAAGAGTCTGTTTCTAGCAGTATCACAATGTGTTTGCTATCTCCTGCAATCAGTTTTCTCGTCTCATAATTTGACAGTCCATTGAAATTGCTAAAAGAAATGTTATAACGATCGATTGAAGCGGAGAATCCTTAAAATGCTACAAATTAAACTATTATTTATTTGTTCCGATATAAAATTGACAGAAATATTTCAGTAGCTCAAACATTTCAGTCAGAATAGTCTTTGAAACTCATCCTTAAAATATGCTTAATTTAATCGTCAATGAACTGCGAAACGCCCGAAGGCGAATTGAGGCAAAAATTATGCTGAAATTACGACGAGCAAGCCAGCTTTAAATTGTCTGAATCCTTTATATGACAAAAATTTACAATTTTCCAACCAGTGGGATGAATTCGCGAAGATTGCGGTAGATTTAGTTCTGGCTTGTTTAGGCCATCTGGTGGATAATTTTGCCTCGGGGTAGTAAAATTTAATTTCCTGTTTTTCGACCTCTATCGTAGAATCTCTAGAGCAAACAATGCGCACAATCTGTCATAATCCGTGCATTGTTTTCGCTACAAGATTATGAGAGGGTTAGGGGTCAATTGTTAGATTAATATAAGCCGATACACGCTTAAAGTGATTTAGTTGTGAAAACATTGTTATGAATGGGATCGCGTTAGATAATTGATTGTCTTGATCGTAGCTGACTTTTATAAAGACAATTCTCCAAGAAAAGTTCATTTTTGCTGACCTCGTTAAGCTTTCTCGTTTAACGTGTTCCTTGTGGCGTAAAGTACAGTTCTTCAGGCTTCGAACTACTGCAGGTTCAGTGTCAAAACTATTGATTGATATTGTTAAAATCTTTTCACTAGAAACTAAATAAAGTGAAACATAGACTAGGCAAGTGGTGAAATATATCATCTTTATAGTATCACTAATTTTATTTACTTTAGAGTAAACGTTTAGTTGCATGTCTGCTCAATGAAAATTACTTTTTTTTAGACGCATTGTTAGTATGCGTGACAAATGATGACTTTGAACTTTATCTGTTTTGCGGCGAAAACAAGGAAGGATTGTTTTTAAATGATCTACACAATGTATACTGAAAGTTTGAAAAAAATTCACGTGGATCAAAGTTCTGAGGTTTATTCATCAATGAAGACCACACGGTCGAGTAACATTTGCAAACCGCAAAATTTATACAATGTTCAACGCCAAACAGCTACACCCATTTGTCATCAATTGTTGTGATGTCGGTAAAGTTACAAAAAAATTAAGGTTTTGTTTTTCCGTAGCGACCTGAGGCAATTTTATCATTGAGCAGATGGCGGCAACGCACTGATTAGAAGAATCGACAGACTACGACACAACACGTGTAAAGGTCTGTGTTAGACTCGAACTTGCAGGAAACCTCGATTTGTGGACTTTAATATTTGAAGTACCAGTTGTGTCGATGTAATTTGAAGAGGAATCTTTGACAATCTGGAAAGATACCACAGTGCTCAGTTTTATGACGCGAACGCGGAATATTGGTCACCCATCGTAACAAATACTGTAACCATGTTTTGACTAAGTCGTTTGTGGTTGAGCGTCTAACGAGACAATATCCCTTTGTGGGGCTAACTAAAAGCGCAACTCGTGTAGCTTTTATAAATGCGTTCTTTCTTCCTGATAGGGTAAGCTCGAAAAGGTCAAATCAACAAAGAAACACGCTGAGATTCGACAATGAGGCTGTTAGCTCACAATTCCACAATAATCTGTATTCTCTTTCCAATTGCCCATAATTCGCTCTGTTTGCCCCCCAAATTTTGCATAAACTATTGTCGTGAAATACTCTTGGGAGGTGTGCATATGCCAAAGAGCATTTCACAACAATAGTTTATGCAAAATTTGGGGGGCAAACAGAGTGCATTATGGGCAATTGGAGAATAGAGAATTGAAAACAACGCTGAGAAACAAACCTGACTGTTCAAAAGGCGTATAACAGTTTATTTTGTAGAACAACGAAACGTTGATAATCCCTTTGAACTGATGAAAAAATAAAACATAAATCATGCGGACTCGAAGGAAATAAATTAATGATAAATTGCGATGATAGTGGTGATTACTAACATGATTATCTTATTTCACAACATGTCCTCAGAGCTCAAATATTGGATTCTATAATACTTCCGTTTTAATATGATCAGAAAAATAAACAACGAGCTAGTTTGTTTAGAGTCTGTTTTAACTCGCTGATAAAAATTTGAAACGTACTTCAAAATATTTTCAGTCACTGATACGGTGTCGCCTTATAGAAATTGACCTAAATCTCAATTGCCTGGGTTGGGTGAACAAAATTAGATTGTTTTCACCCACTAAATTTTTAAGAGGGAATCCACCAGAAGTTTGAGTAACAAGTGGACAAAAATTTTGAACCAACAATATTTACATTGTATTGGGCCTTTCATGCGACTGTTTTAAATATCGTCTCAAAAGAAATCATTTCTAACAACACCAAATGTCGAAAACAAATGGTAAAGTACTGGCGAAATGACACTGACGCTGAAATTTTGCCTGTGTTTGCACAATTTCCCTGAACTTTAAAATTTATTTCTTCCACTTCCCATGGGAAATTGTTTATGGTATTATTTCTGGCAAATATTTATATATTTAGCTTTTAGAAAATGCAAAAAGGACTATAATATACTTAAAATTATCCTGGTACAAGGTTTTTGTCCACTAAAACTTGAAATTGCTTAGGGTTCCTATCAGATGTTGTGTGAAAATCACCATGAAATTTTAATTTCGAGAGACCGCGATGTTATTTTTCTCTGCGCTTTTTCAATCCCTTGTTATGTAGAGGAGGTAGGCCAGTATGTATCAGAATCATGACGCCACTTAGAATCTTATGAAAGTATTTATAAATGTATCTTTCATTGTATAAGATCACAAATAGCACTAGTCATTACCATCGATTTCACTGCAACGAGACCTTCCAAATCAAAACTCTCAAGGCAATAGACTTCCGTCAATCATACTTACCTAATATGGCTATGGTTCTTGTTGCAAGGCCAGTTGTCGCGGGTGAATTCAAAGTGGCGGCCTGAGTAGAAATTTAGCTCCAGGACTGTGTTGGAGAGCGTTATATATACTGTACAGGGTTTGTAGCGTGAAATATATAACAAGGAAACTCAGGGGCGTAGCCAGGGGAGGGTTCCAGCGGTTCTGGAACCCCCCTTTTGGGTTATGAAAATGAATATTATTTCAAGAGGAAAAAAGTATCGGAACCCCCATTTCGAAATTCCGTGAGACGAGATTTTCGTTTATGAAGAACAAAAGAAATCAATTTAAAAAGGCATCACATGCTCTATCGCAGGTTACAATATTATACGGGTGCATAAATTGGCTATCACTTGTCCTACGTTTTGTTGACAGTGATGGATATATTCACGAAGAATGTTTAAGATTCAACCAACCACGCCTCCCAGGGTCTTTTCCCTGGCTTGGGGTGGGGTGGGAAAAGGGAAAAGAAAAGCCAGGGAAAAGACCCTGGGAACGAGGTTGGGATTCAACAGTCTGCAGAGAATAACCGGGGAGGCGATCGC
>Ga0126339_10000227_pt1 | contig 26885 bp, 13 predicted proteins | sample OrbTmetagenome_2_FD_92532 | JGI IMG/M metagenome (GOLD analysis project Ga0126339, IMG submission 92532) | Coral microbial communities from Petempiche,Puerto Morelos, Mexico - Orbicella T R C metagenome | ecosystem: Host-associated > Invertebrates > Cnidaria > Coral | place: Petempiche,Puerto...
CGTGTCATGTATGAGCTTTGTACCTTGGTGTTTAACTTCTTTTGGAGTGGCAAACGTGACCTTGTCTCTCGTGCTGTGGTTGTCCAGCCGCCCCTTTTTGGCGGCTTTTCTGTTGTAGATGTTAAGTTGAAAGTCTGGTCCCTTTCCGCTCAATGGGTGAAGCGCTTTACTTCCTCCCGTTCTGGTTGGGCTTCGTTTATGTCCTTTTGGTTTGATTTGTATTTCAGTGCCTCTCCCCTTGATGTGTTCTCCTCCCCGTTTTCCTTTCCACCTGGTGATCTCCCTCCTTTCTACAAGTGTTTGGTTTTGGCTTGCCGTGAGCTTAGAGGTGCCTTTTCCACCTCCCGATCTTCTTTGGTCTTTGGTACTGCCGATCCTCATTTTTGTGTTCGTGTCTGTTCTATGACTACGAAGTCCTGTTATCTGTTTTTGTTGTCCGATAGACTTGCTGACCCCTATTGTGTTGAAAAGTTTGCTCCCGTGTTCGGTTCGCTCTGCTGGCCCTCTACGTGGCATTCTTTGCCCTTTTTTCACCTGGATCGCCAAGTGTTAGATTTCAATTGGAAGATTGCTCACGGTGTCCTCTACACTGCTGAGCGTCTTTCCTGTTTTGGCCTTCCTGTCCCTCTTCCGTGTTTCTGTGGTGCTCCCGTTGAGTCTTTGTCTCACTTGTTTTATGCTTGTCCTTTGGCTCAAAGTGTTCTGTCCTGGCTTCAATCGCTGATGTTCTCCTTTAGTGCGATGTCCACTGTTCTGCCCTAAAATATTGCAATTAGATCTTTGAAGTGAAATGTTCTCCGCCAAATATTGTTCTAGTGGAACTATTAAGTGAATTTAGTCAACTAGCAAGGTTTCTTAAAGAACAAGTTCGCATTTAGCGATCATAGTTTCACACGCCTTGCAGCCGCAAGATGGCAGAACTTGATGTCCCGTGGAAAGAGATCTTAAAATTTTTTTTACCTTCCGCCATTCAGCACTTTTTTTAGCTTCCCACATTGGAAGTTTATTCATTTTTGGGCAATGCGGAGAGAATTGTAAATAATATCTGTTTCTGGAAAGAATATTAGGGGTCACCGAACGTCCAAGATCGTTAAATCCAGGCAAAGCTATGACAATGGTCAACTGCCGTATTATTGCTCATTTTTATAGTAAGCGCGCGCTCTCATCCATGACGTGGCGTGTGAATTTGCGTGCGAAGTAAGGATGCGCAGAAACAATAAGGGCGAGAGTCCTTAAGATTCCAATTAATATCATGACACCAATCAAAAATGTGCAGTGATACCAGTCAGTCCCAGGGAGAATCTTTAATGCCTACCCATTTTTGCGACCTTTGAACATTTAGGTACAAGTCACTATGATGCTGTGGACCACATCGCAACGATTCAGCCATGAAGTGACACACAACCGTCTTACAGCAACACAGATCCTCCAGTCGGTGAATGTTGACGTTGTGGGCAAGGTGCAAGGAAAAAAGAGAGCAACATTACCTGCTGTGATAGGTTTAGAAAAAGGTGCAAGCGTTTTCCAGCTGTTAAGGGTTGCTCTGACAAATGTCGATGTATTGGATGTGAAGACACGAATGGAAAGAGAAAGGAACAAATGAGTTTTTCCATCCAGATAATCACAAGGGAACAACGAACACATCAGATAACAACAGAGAATGCGTGTAGAAAACAATTATCCTCAAGCAGTTCTCTGAAGACAATGTAAGCAGGTGGACATTGCTAGAAAAAGTAGTTTTTATCCAGATTGTGCAGCACCATTTGAATGCTGACAGTGACATTGACACAATAGCAATGCAATACTCACAGGTTGTTGAAAACAATGACCTTCGTCCTAAGACCAAACAACTACAAAGATAATCTCAGTCCTAAATGACACCGTTCATTAATTAAGCATAGGGGTGGGTTGGAGGAAAATTAAGCAATATTCAAAAAAAAAAACCCTCCCCCAATCCATAAACTGTAATTTTTTTTTGAAGGTGCCCCAATTTGACCTTACGTTACAATTTTACCTTTACCTTCATTTTCTTTACATATGTTTCCGAGCCCCCCTGCCCCCTCCCTTACCTTCACCTTTCCAACAACCTTATTAACCAGGAAAAGAAGCGAATGTACCTTTTTGGTGCAGAGTGCGCTATTGGGATGGGTTAGAGGGCTCCTGTTCGCTAAGGCAATAACGCAATAACAAAATAATATAAGGTGTGAACTTTAATGTTTGGCTATTAATTAATTTCAATTTACCAATTAATCTTGCGGGAAGGGGTGCTGGGTGAGGTAGCTATAGGTACCCGTGTGTAGACTCTGTGGTACTTACTGAAACCGCCAATTAATTTCATCAGTCGATGAGGCGACTCGCTCACCGATGTGGGATATAATTTCAGTCAAGTAAAGATCACTACCTTCAATACTTCTCATTGAAACGCTGCTCAGTTGTTACTTTGTGTATTAGTTTGACGTGGTTTAATCGTTAACACTAAAGCTGGCAACGCAGTATTCGGTCACTCGAAAAAGGAAAAGGGGAACTTCGAGTGACGTAGCTGCAGATTTATGTGACATTCCCTCAAAAATGTTGATTTTCTCTTCCTACCTCTCAATTGCTTCAAAAACAAGCTATAAACCCTTTAAACTGCACATTTGAGTGTAATGGCATGAGAAATGTCGATATTTGTTTCATCCGTCCAATTTGGCATAAAAAAAGCTATTACAAGGTGTGAAGACTTCAAATTGGACATTTTAGCGAAAAAGGCCGCAAAGTGACGATTTTCGGTTTATACCTGCCAATTGCCTCAGAAACACAGTTTTAGCTACTTCAAGCTGTGAATTCTGGAGACTGTACTTTTCAGACAAAACGGACCTAAAAAGATGAGTTTTACTTTATTCCTCCAAATTCCCTCAGAAACAAAGTTTCAGCTACTTAAAGCTTCAAACATTTGAAACTACATTTTGAAGCAAAAAATGACGCCAAATGACGATTACCAGAAGCACAAAGACTTGTATCCGAAGATCTGGGTGAAAGTGCACGAGAAATGTTGATTTTGGCTCCAGATCTTCCAGTTGCCTCAAAGACGCAGTTTTAGCTACTGAGAGCTGTAGATAATTGATACTTTCCATTTCAGCGATGCAAAATGTCGATTTTCTCTCTATTCCTCTCAATTACCTCGGAAACACAGTTTTAGATACTACAAGCGGTAAAGACTTGAAACTGCACATTTATGCGGAAATAGTCTTAAAATGACAATTTTCGCTCTAAATCTCCCATTACCTTAGAAAGAAGTTTAAGGTACACGAAGCTGTAAAGAATCGAAACTGCAGATTTAAGTGAAATCGCATAAGAAATGGTCATTTCCGTTTCATACTTCCAAATTGGCTCAAAAACACAGATTTAGCCACTACAACTGTGCATTTTAAAGCACAATCTTCGCTATAAACCTCCCATTAGCTCACAAACAGTTTTAAATACTGTGAGCTGTGAGGACTTGAAACCGTCTTTTTGAGCAAAAACGGAATTAAACTAACGATTTTCTATTTAGACCTTCCAAATTCCTCAGAATTACACATTTACCTGCTTAAACCTGTAAACCCATAAAACTTAACTTTTAAGCTAAAACGGACGTAAAATGATTATTTTAGCTTCATACCTGCCAATTACCTCAAAAACACAGGTTTAGAAACTAAAAGATCTAAAGACACAACTGCAGATTGGAGTGACATTCCATGAGAAGTGCTGATTTTCGCTTCGTGCCTCTCAAATGCTTCAAAAACGCATTTTGAGCTACTACAAGTTGTAAACGCTTTAAACATTACGTTTGAGTGTAATCGCATGAGAAATGTTGATTTTCGTTTCATACCTCAAATTTGGATCAAAAACACAGTTTTCGCTACCACTATGTTTAAAGACTTCAAGCTCCACATTTAAGCGAAAACGGACGCGAAGTAACGATTTTCCTTTTATACTTATTAATTACATCAGAAGCACAGTTTAAGCTACTTAGAGCTCTTAATACTTGACACTACTTTTGATCTAAATGGACCTAAAAAGATGATTTTTTACTTCATACTTCCAATTTCCCTCAGAAACAAAGTTTTCCCTAGTGTTTACGATTTGAAACTATATATTTGAAAAAAAATGGATGTCAAATGGCAATTTTCGCTTTAGACCTTCCGATTACCTCAGAAACACAGTTTTAACTACTTGAAGCTGTAAATACTTGACACTATACTTTTGAGCAAAAACGGACCTAACAAGATGATATCTTCTTCACACCTCCACGGACCATCAATTGACGCTAAATATTTAAGGGAATTTCACGATACATGCGAAGCTAATATTCATGGCTTAGAAATACTTGGAATACTGACTGAATCATATGGAAGTTTGCTTATTCTCATACTCCTAAGGAAAATACACGAGCGGATCCTTTAGCACATAGCTCCCTGGATAGATTAAGGGTAGCCATAAGACAAGAAATTGAAACACGAGAGAAAAGCCACATATCCTTTCTGGAAGATTCCACATCTCCTGCTATGGACGGAGAAGTATTGGTCCCAACCACTGGCGCTCTACCAACCAATGCTTAACAAAAACAAATATTCCTCAACAGAAAGGCAAAAGTATAACGAGCATGCCCCTACTTCGCGGAAACACACCCCCAAGAGAAATGTAATAAAATTACATCAGTAGATAGAAAAAAGGGGATCTATCCTTTAACGCCAACAAAGATGTCATATGTCGGGATATGTATGGACATGAACGATATGAACGATATAAACAATAAAATAACAACACTACTAACAATTGCTTTCTTTCTTAAAAGTCATGATTAAATTTCATTGGTGTTTTCCACGAGTAAAGGGCTAGAAAGAAATCACATGAGTCACATAATTTAAGACTTTCGTTACCACGGCTCTCTGTAGTACGGTGGTTATTTCCCTACCAATGACGTAATACTTGTTCTTCGCTTGGCTTGCAAATATTTAATTTTCCTTCTGATAACCGAGCGCGCTACGATGAAACAGGCAAAGAATTTACTTCATTTGCTTAAAACCTTAGAAAATACTCGAAAAAATTGCAAATAAATTAACGACGGTCGCTTCTGCCGAAATAAACTTGCAAGGTAAACACAATTTTAATTCTCACGAACCGAAAATAAAAGCTGCAAGTTCAGCCCATTCCTTGGCTGACGTAATACCTTTTTTTCGCGTATTTATTATTTCGCTTCGAATCCAACGCTTCGATAAAACCAAAAGAAAATATATTTTATCCAAAGTAAAAAACAATAACCGTAACATTGTCCTTGTATTGATGTTTCAACAGGTTTTGGCAAGTAAACATCACAGGTTACGTTTTTTCAAAATTTGGCGAGTGGAAGTTTGGGTCTGGTCACTAACAAGAGTAAAAAAAAACAAGATCTTTTAGATCTTATAACCACGCTTTCAAAAATTAACTGTTTGCTGACCACTACAGTTGCAAGGTATTGCATCTTTCAAAGCAGTCCTTGATGATTCTTTTGCTACAGTAGACATCACATCACTTGATAACACAAACTCTATTATTGCACTATCAGTCGTAGACGTTCTGAAATCTCCGATGACGTAATGGTCTTATGTAGAACTTTCTTCGGGATATGTATGGGCATGCACGATATGAACCATAGTAACGATTCGATAAAAACGGTATTAACAATTACTTTCTTTCTTAAAAGTCATGATTAAATTTCGTTGATGTTTTCCACGAGTAAAGGGCTAGAAAACTAGTCACACGAATCACATAATTTAAGACTTCCGTTATTCAAGGCGTTTTTTAGTAATGCTTTTGGCGAGTAAACAGCATAGGTTGCGTGATTGAAAATTTGACCGGGTGGAATTTTGGGTCTCGTTATCGACAAACCGAAAGAAAAAAATTAAAAAATAAACAACGGGTACACCATGAACCGCGCTCGGTCGATGCCCACGCGGTTAATAAAAAATAAAAAATAAACCACGGAAAACCATGAACCTCGTTCTGCCTATGGCCGCGCGGTTAAAACTCCAGGGCAAAACTTATCATATCAAATAAAAAAAACCTAGAAATTGAAACAGTATTCAGTCGCCTACAAATACCACAAATACGAAGAACAGAACCCACATGGGAGCCATGCATTTCCTTAATTCTACAAATCTAAGTGGAGCCGGTAAACAACATCTTCAAGCTTTCATGCTGTTCGATACAGGATCACAAAGAACCCTTACTACTCAAGATATGAAGCACAAACTTGAACTAAAAACAATGAGAAAAGAATTCCTGTACGTGACTACATTGGGCTCATTTCAAAGTACTCAAAAAACATACGATATGTTCTCATTTTCGTTATCAACGGAAAAAGAGAATATCAAGATAAAAGAGCTAGTTAGTTTATTATTATTTCTCCACCACTATCAGTTAGGACGAAGGATGTAAAGATACCTTCTGAATTAAAAGGACTCAAAGTTTGTTTCCAATCATCAGAAAATCTTGACGTAGATATCATCATTGGAAACGACTATTGCGGTCAGCTGACCACTCAAAACAATAACAAAAACTGAAAACCAAGCCTTGATTGCCATGGAAAGCAAATTCAGATGGCTCCTATAAGGATTCGCGCGGGAACAGTGAAAAAGTTCGTCCTAAGGTTTTTGCTTATATATAAATTAAGTCCGAGAGCAAAATCATTTTACATTTGTTACAAAGTCCTCAGCCACTTTTATAACCCTGTGTCCAAAAGAGTAAAAGGGAAACTAGAAGCTCTAAATAAAAGATAAATGAAACCAATTTTGAAACCTGAGTTAAAAATCGATCGACTATACTTTATACCCATATTTCAACACAAAACTACTGTACAGGTCCAAACTAAAACATCCCTGTAAAGGTACCATCTACTCAAAAAACACTAGCCAACCCTGTTATTATTTAAAGGGGAGCACATAGCCCCAAATCGTTGTCGTTTGAAAATAAACAGCAAAAAAAATGAACTGCGCGTACAACTAGCTCAAGGACTCAATAACCCACCTTTTCCACAACTAGATCAAAAATTAGAACTTTCAGAAGCTTGCGAACAACAAAAAGAACAAAACATGGCTATGAAATTATCCCGGAACAGAGCCATTAAACGTGGTGGCAAATTGAGCACAAGTTTAAAACGTAAACGCTGACCGGAGAAGTTAAAAATTTGAATTTGGTCCGAGATGTTGAACTCCTGTGAAGATTTGAATTTGAGGTAAAGATTTCAATTTGGTGGGAAGATTTCGATTTGGTGTAAAGATTTGAAGTCCGTGTGAAGATTTGAATCCGGTGTAAAGATTTCAATTTGGTGTAAAGTTTTCAAATCGGTGTGAAGATTTAAACATCGTGTGAACACTTGAATTTGGTGAACTATTTTAATGTGGTCCACGTAAGAACAATAAATTCAGTGTTTAGATTAAAATTAATACAAAAGGAAACAATTGCCAAATACTTGTGAAATGTTCCTGGCTAGTCTGTGGCGGCGTTTGGTCTCGGCAAAGAGACTCCTGAGAGACGTTTAGAATTCAAAGCCAAACGCGATCATTTGACAAGATTAAAATTCGGTGTGGAAATTTAAATTTGGTATGAGTGTTGTGAAATCTGGTGTGGGTGTTGTGAAAGTTGGTTTGAAAGATTTGAATTCCAAGTGAATGATTTGAGTTCGGTGTGAATGATTTGAATTCGGTGTGATTGATTCCAATTTTTTGTGGGTGATTTAAACTTGGTATGCACTTGTACACCCCCCTAGTATGAGGACTCTGAAGAAGATCGTGAACCAACCCCTGAGTATGTATATTGTTGTGAAACTTAGTGTGAAAGATTTGAATTCAGACAGAATGATTTGAGTTCCGTGTGAATGATTTTTCCTGAAGGAAACTTCAAAACAGCCAAAATTTAAGAAAAAATAGGCCGTTCTCAAAACTTCGCTTGCACGCAAAAAAGAAGAAAGCGAGCTAAAATATTTTCCAATGCATTGGTTTATACAGGGTTTTACATGTAGGTTGATTGTAGATATTCGACTTAGGAGTAATCTTGAACGCAAATATTCATATCCTAGAACTGCTTTAATGTTATATAGAACTGCTTTAATCTTTAATCTATGTTTTGCGGAAAGTTGCTATTAAAATCTTAGGCATGTACCAAAATTTGGTTTACCCTAAGACTCTAGCCATACATTGTACTAAAACATATGTAAAAATTGCCTAGGATATCTCAGTTTACGCGTCAATCGAAATTTTCGAAGGCTTCCAAAATTTGGTTGAAATATGAGACCTAAATAGCCTTTAATTTTTTGGTGTTTATGGCGGCTTATCGCTGCTGTCGAAGCTCGTAATAACTTAATAACAGATTTGTGATTAAAAAATTTCGTTATTAATGTCTTACCCTTTTCTACTTGACTTTGAATTTGCCCAGGAAATTTGCTTCCTGGTTTATATCCTTGTTTCTCCTTCCCAGTACACAAGGTTGCGAATTAGCACGTTTCACTTTAACGCGAGAACTTCAGTAATCGAGCATTTTATCGGAAATATTAGATTCGAGCAATCCTTTCTTTTCGATCTAACTTTTACATCTTATAGATTTCAAAGTTTAAGTTTTCAAAAAGCTTAAAATTATTTACATGTAAACGCTGTAGTAGGCAATAGCAAATTTGTCCTTGATTGTGTTGTAGCGTTTTGTGGTGTTGCGTGAGAGAAAAAAATTATTCCCACCAAGACGGGTAGAAAAACAACAACGCGAAAACTTCGTTCTCGATTTGAATTTAGGAGACATTTTTTGATTCTCTTGCATTATTTTCGTCAAAATTCGCCTGTTCATCAAGTCGTTTATGATTGTTGTTTTTTTAATACAGTGTTGTAGTCAGCGACTCCACACGTGTTAGCAATACTATTTTCCGGGCATTTTACTTAATTAAACAGGAAAATAAAACTAAGGGCCTTTCAAAATTAAACACTCTACAAAATTGATAAATCAACAATCCAAAACAATCTCTTTTGCTGAGTTTTCTTTGAGAATTTTGGTGTAGGACGCTGTACTCTTTACTGAAATCATGCGATATTTATTGATTGACCTTCATAGGGAAGTCTTTTAGACCGGCAAATGATGCGACATAAATATCACAGATAAAAAGTATATTGGTAGACTAAAACGTCGTTGCTAATGCGTAACACTTGGTTAAAAACGATTGAAGCAATGCTGGATGTATAAATTTCGGAAAGTGTCAAAAACGTTCATGAAAAGACATACGTTTCGGGTATATGACCCTTCTTTAGTGTTAAAAAACCATTAAAATACGCAGTAGATTAGTAACTACGTTAGTGGGCGCGCGCACGTAGAAAAATTGCGCGTGCATTGTTTAAATGTAGCTGAAGTTTATGTTTAGTCCATGCGGCTGCACTGTTCCTAGCCAAAAAATCAGCCTCATCTCCTGTTGTTTCCGCTGGATGTTGGTGCTACTACACAAACGCATACCACGCACCTGGACATCTCTGAGAGTATAGCCCGTAGAGTTGAAAGGTCGGGCAACAGGAAATCCAGGAGTGTTCTTGCGTATGCTTCGCAAATGCTCGGCAAATCGGGGAAACCGGTCGAAGACTCACAAGTCGATTTGGTGAGCATTTGCCTATAAAAGACAGATTTGGGAAGGTGAATTAATCAACATGACACAAGCGTGGGAAAAAGAAAAATTCTGAGTCCCCGATAGGAATCGAACCCATGATCTGCCGAACGCCGGGCGGGGGCTCTATCCACTGAGCTACGAGAACTCATGGAGAGCAAGGTCATTTAACTGAGTTCATATATGATAGGTGTCCCGCATACTGCTAGGATACACGTTATCGCATTCATCGTGAGTAGTGATAGGTTAATAAAGATGGTGACTTTTAAGCTCGGTAATTTTAGGCAAAGTCTGACTTCAGCTTTAGAATGACATCCTTAAGCATCATAATTGAAAGCAGCGCGCGGTTGTCTTGGTTGCAGGTTTGGAAAACATGTTTTAATGTCATTTTCTGTGATGAAACTGAACTTCGTAACTATAGCTTGGAATTTTGGCTTCTCAGAAGACTCGAGTTGTCATTTCGGAGGAAATAAAGACAAAATACGACCAAGGAAAAATTACTAAATATATTTGTTCAAATTTCCACTGATACACACTAAGCTGTTTTTCAGAGTGATGAAGTCTTGTAGGCTTGTGGGTCTACTCAGGTGACAACGTCTTCCTTAATAGTTACTTCATTGTTAGATTTTAGTTCAAAACTTTAGAGGAGTGGCGTTAAGGGCTAATAAAATGCGATTTAACCATAACACCGAAATATCAATGTTTAACAAAGGAGCATATGTGCCGTATGTCGCATTGAAATATCGATGTTTAACAAAGGAGCATATTTGGCGTATGGTGCACGGCTCATAATTTTACTGAGAACTGCAAAGAAATGTAGGCCAAGTAGTAGTGTGTTCATGATTGACTAATGATATTCATAAGACCGTAGTAAGCAACAAAATTTAGTCCAAGGTATGGAAGAAAACCAAGTTGTAAGCAATTATAATTATAAGATGGCTTTAATAAAAACGTCGGTATTTACGCACGCCAACTGCCTATCCACACCATCGTACCATCCATGCGATTCGTTATTTTTTTGTCGGGATCATTTGCGGTCCAGATGGGCCATCATTTCCGGTTCGGGATTATTTGCGGTCCAATTTGAAGATTATTTGCGGTCTGGGATCATTTGCAGTCCTGGGATCATTTGCAGACCCGTACATTACTACTAAGTCGAATATTTACTGCCAAACTAGAAGTAAAACCCTCTATGAACCAACGCATCGAAAAATTTTAGCCCGCTTTCTTCTCTTTTGCGCGCAAGCGACGTTTTGACAACGGCCCATTAAATTTGGCTGTTTTGAAGTTGCCGACAGCGAAAGAAAATTTTATAGTTTTTGTATGGAACACAGTTAGAGCCACTTCGTTTTCTTTGTCAAATTTCCCTACCACGACTCGTTTATGAAGGAACTTCTAAATTCAGCGAAATTGCTTGGCACGACTTTAAGTTTTAGACTCGAATTCAACTTTACTACCACGACTTTTACTTTACCAACAGGACTTTAATTATTTTTTTACGAGTTTAACTTTTTTGCTACAACTTCAAATTTTTGCCTTGACTTTAACTTTACTGGGAGGACTTCCCCTTTTTTTGTTACGACTTCAACATTTTTGGCAGGTTTTCAACTTTTTTGGCATGACTTCAACTTTCCTGGCACAACTTCAACTTTTTTGGGACGACTTCAACTTTTTTGGGACGACTTTAACTTTTTTAATGCCTTGCATTCCTGTCTCCGGATTAGAAGAATCCAGAAGCGTTTGCAAAGATATATGCAGTTTGCAGGCGTATACATCCTTTATTAAAACTGTCGCTGTTGACAGGTGAATGTGTGGCTTCATAACTCAGTTGGTAGAGGATCGTACCGGGATCGCGGAGCTCACGGATTCGAATCCCGTTGAACCCCTGATTTTTTCAGACTTTTTCTTTGCAATTGCTGAAATTGGAAAATTTACTGCGATCATCATTCTTCACTTTCATCTACAACCGCAGTTATTATGTGAATTATTTCATACAAACTTCACATAGCCTGGAACATTACTGGCGAAAAGAACTTTGGCCCTAGCGTACCAATTGCAATGGCAGTCATAAACACCTGTAGAGTACATGTAGTAATTTACGTCTACCAGGCTTTAAGACTGAAAAGAAATGAACTTACAATTTTCACATATACAGAATAACTAAAAGTTTTGAAGATACTGGAAACCAAGCGTGAAAAATTCTCTCATGGGTCCTCCCAAGTCAAGTGTTCCTTCGCTCACACTAGTATCATCGGTGAATTTAAATGAAACTTTCTTCACAGGGGAGAATAATGTACGAGACCATGCTCGCTTGGCATAGGAAATTTTATGACATGTTAAATTTTGATATACAGCTCTCATTGATGTCTTCGGCAAATTCACCGAGTATCTGGGTTATGTCTTTGTTTTGAAGACTGGCTGGAGCAGGAGGCTAGACGTATTCGACGCTGTCTTGGCCTCCATCACTATTAGAAAAAAAGGGACTTCGGCTGTCATTTTTACATGTATCTCTTTGAACGTAGAAAAGAGAGACGTAATAGTTTTCCAGCTGCGCAGTGCGCACTGGGATAACCGATCTAAAAAGAGAAATCATAGAAAACAGAGAAAACGAAAATATGAAAGTGAATCAATCAACATGGCACGAGCGTGGGACAAAGAAAAATTCTGAGTCCCCGACAGGAATTGAACCCATCACCTCCCAAACACTGGGCGACCGCTCTATCCAATGAGCTGCGAGAACTAACGGAGAGAAAAGTCATTTAACTGAGTTCATATATGATAGGTGTCCTGCATACTGCTAGGAACAACGCTATCGAATTTATCGTAAGTAGTGAAAAGTTATTAACTAATTTTTCTTATCCCCCCGCTCGTGTCCTGTTAATTAATTGACCTTCACATATTATTGTACTCTTGTGAAACTTCTCAGTCGAGTTTATTTCCATGCTCTTTTCCTTTTTTTTTTTGTTTGTTTTGGAGGGGAGGTGGTAAAGGTAAAATCTAATATTTGCTGTGTCATTCATCAGGAGAGGTTAATGGACAGAATTTCTTCAACTGTCAAGCCGCAATTAGAAAGGTGGGGAGAGGATTAATGTTTGACTCTCTCTGTGGTCTTACATACCCATACCCAAAAATGAGATTTATTACGAAAAGAGGAAAACTAATTTTATGCAACGTGCACCGTGATTACTTTCCCGGATAGAGTCACATCCGGGAATTCAATAGGTGTAGATTAAGTATTGGACTATTCGGACTATTCAGACCGCTTTCCTGGAAACTTTAAAGACTTTTCCTAGAAACTTTAACGGGCTAGGGGCATTAAAAGGAACGTACTGTGAGGACTCCCCTGCCTTTCCTTCATTAGGTTCTTTACATGTGTGAAGGTCAGGAAACGATGCTTTACTGCAAGTGCTAAGATCTCTTAAACCCTGAAATTGAATCTCATTCAATTTCAGACAAAGGGGGTTTTTGTGAAGCCTTCACGATAGTTATAGTTAATCTGTCTGATATTTCGGCACTTGGGACTGGACTGAGGGATCCAGCCCAGTCATAAACAGCTGACATTTTGGCCTTCGATGGAAACCGTCGTGAGCAGACACCGATTGAAAGATGTCTGAGTTTCACAGTAACAAAATTAACATCGGGCTCAGGAATAATTTTTACAGCGTTAACAACTGAAGCCTATCAGCCTTATTTTCCAGCTCGATCCTTTTCTGTTTGTCTGTAGCTAAGGACTATTGAAATGCTAAATGATGTTCCCACAACAGAGCCTGGGTTCCCTGATTAGAGCTAATCAACCCAGTCTCCTGTTCAACATGGCCAACTCTATTACTGGCAAGTTGTCCTTGGTGTCATCTTCACATTAAAGTTTTTGGACCTAGGGGACAGTGTCAAATTCTTTAATTTATGGGCTTCAGTGTAATTCTTAATGTGTAAGGAAATTTCCTTCCCATCAATATTAACAGTTACTTCAATTTTTTCATCTTTTCCTGGGTTTCCAGTGTGGGCAGGATGACTATGCTATAAACATTTCTGAAAAGGTATATAGTCCTCTCCTTCCTTTCTTGGTTGCTCAAAAACCTTCAAGAAGTCTTCTTTTCCTGCTTTTACTGTCTTCTTCTTTACCTGATTGAGTAATGTAGCTGAAAAACGTCTTCAACTCAGTCTGTCTCCAGCTTTAACAAAACGAAGCTTTAACAAAATGAAGTACTGGCATCTTGAGCTTAGCACTGCTCATTGGTTTACCATGCATCTTAAGCAGAGAGTGCTATATGTTAGAAAAATTAGAGGCTTGACCATGCTTAAGGTGTTGTATGCTCCTTTCAGAGTTTAGGACAAAAAGCTGAAACCCATTTGCAAACATCTGGTTGATCCGTTTCTTGGAAAGAGGTACAAAGCTCCCTTGGGAATGTAGTTTTTGAAAGCATGTGGACAAAGGCTGAAAAAACTTTGTATATCTCCTTGTGTGATTCAGTGTGCACGCTATTGTGAAGGGAACGCTCCTTCAACGCCAGTTTATTTAGGTTTGAATGGTAGTAATGTGGCACACTTTGAGCAGTTGTCAAATGTTCGTGTGCAGGGATGAAATCCTCCGGAATCTCCTCGCATGATTTAGCGGAATTAGTTAAAAAGTGGATTGAATTTGACAAAAATCAATGTAGTAGATAAAGGAGACCGCCGCTGTGTAGGAAGGAACCAAACCAAACCAACGTGTAAGCTCTTTACTTAACGCAGACGAGCCACGGAGGTAATGAATTTGACAGGTTTCCCGCAGTAAGTTGCATAATTATTCCTTGCGCGTGATACCAAAAATATGATTTCATGAATTTCCATGGGTTCTCAGTTTTTTCATCATTACTTCTGCTGGTGCTTATACTCACAATATTTTAATCTCGTTCCCGATTGTTGGTGCTGACCTAAATAAGCGCGATCGCTGAAAACAAGATTTTCAATATCTTCTCGTGAAATAACGAGAAAGTAAGGTCACTTCTCCCGTTTGCTACTTATGATCGGCAAATCCCTTTATTCTGGCGTACAATGTTTGCAAAAAAATGTGATAATAGCCGCGGAAAAAAATTAATTCCGCCTTAACAACAATTTCAACAAATTTTGATTTTCCATTCACCATTTTTGTAACATCCCATCCTCCCTAAAATCAGAATATAGTTTCCCTCTATCCTAGTATGTTCAACAGAACATTGGAGGACACAATATACAAGTTTTGGCATATTAGGGAAGGCGACGCCCAGTATCAGGGTCCTAGACCGAAGCTTCCCCTTAAGCAAACTTGTTGTGTACTTTAAGCTGAACGATGCGCATAGTTCCCTGAAAAAATTTTACAAATGTTAAAAATCCCTAGTTTGTGCATACTAGGGCAATCGAAAGCCCACCCTTGTGTTCCGACCTTAAACCGAAAGGACCACTTAACCAGGCTTTGATAGCGCCAAACCTTGTTTGTACACTAAGCTGAACACTGCAAATAGTTTCTTACCAAAAGTTTTTAAAAGTGCAAGGACCTAATTTTGGGCCAGGAGGGAGAGGTCAACTTTGCTTGGGTAGCCATGTGATTACGCGCCCGATGATCTTGGCCATTATGACGTCACTCGTGAGTCAGCCGGTGAAGTTTCAATGGCCGCTAAAAAATGATACCAGAAAAGTGTTTCATTTCATGATTTCTCAAAGCATTTGAAAGAAAGCGATCCAGAGACCACAGGAAAAAGATAAGTCGTTAATATTGTGTCCAAAAATACTTTGGTTTTCAAAAACTAGAAGTCAGAAGGCAACAAACACGCAAAATTTCGAGATCGCTCTGAAAACACGATTGAAAATATAAGATTTGCGCCCGTTTCTTGGGCGATATCTGGAGAAGCGAACAATCAACACAACAAACACAAGAATATGATCTTTATTTGGATTAAAACGTTTAAATGGTGATGAAAACGAATCATTTAACATATGCATAAAAAGGATAAGTGGGTTGGAAACCATTATTTTGTAGACGTGATAGCTTCGAGGAGCTGCCCCTCAGTACTCGAAACCCTTGACATAATAAAAAGTATTCATTGGAAAATGCTCCCTTACTAAGACATTTGACCTATCAAGTTATAGGTTGGGTTAGAAAGTAAATAATGTACCAAAGAATTATATTTCTGTGCTAAATTATCTGCAAACCTGTCAAAGATAACATTTTCTTCTGCGACGCCAACAAAGTGACGCAAGGCGAGAGGATATTTTAAATGGTAAAATGATGTAAAATCACTGTACAGGAGACCTACATCAAAGAGATGATATTTAAACTAATATGGATGAATCCTCTTGACAGAAAGGTGCTTTATTTCATGTAAAAATGTTCGTCAAATATAAGATTGGATTAGAATCTGTTTCCTCGGGCATCTTCATGCAGAGAAAAGCTATTTCTTGTCTTGCACCTCCAACAAGAAAGATCTCCTAAACTGGTGCTTTGGGCTCTATTTTCGTTTTTATCTTAGTAAGTTCAATTAAACTTGTATAGGGAGTAGAAGAAAACTGCCTAGGATGTTATATGGAAAGAACTTAAAAATAGAGCATCTGGTTCGAAGCAGCAAGTGAATTAAAAGAGGAAAGAAAATATGAACAGGGACACTTCCTGTGCTACGCCATTGGTAATAAGAGCTAATTTATCCAGGAGAAACATATAAAGCCAAAGTAACTTACCTGCCAAAACAAAGAGTTCATTAAGGAAGGTTATAACCAAACTACTTCTTTTCTGATAATATCTCTCTTGAGAACCGGTAATAGCTTTACTGCCTGTAAGTATGAAAATATAATCAGTTATTTCCTTTGAACTTTTTGCTTTTAATTTTCATGATAAATTTTACGTAAATAAAGATACCTTTAACAATTATATTACACTAAATTTAAACTGATCTCCAAAGAAATATTCTAGAGATGAGTGTCACAGAGTTTGTACATGTAAACATGAACCCCAAGCATGATTATACCCCTGCTCCATCCATCCGAGGTTCCCTGTTGCCTTTTCCATTTAAAAGTTTATTTTGGCTTCAAGAGAATAATAAGTGTACATTTTCAGCAAACAACAAAGAAAAAACACACAAGATTGGGTTATAAATGTTTAATTGAAAGTACAATGACAATGAACAGATAGCTTTCTATGGTGATTGGATGTATTGCCAGAAATGGGGCCTGCTTGAATGGACTTGCGAAAGTGGTTGAGGATTGTAACCTAAGGTTTAAAAAGATTAAATAAGACTCCTCTTACGGTGTGTTTACTGAGACTGGGCCACCTAGATAAAGAAAACCACTGAGATGGCAGAACTTAAACAATAGATTCCAACATTTTCAAATCCAGCCACTCAAATGTCCGGTAGAAAACAATGAAATCTAAACTTGTTCGTTTTGATGCCTACGCAACTACGGTGTCTGTTAATAAATTGTCAAGCTCAAGGCGTTAGTACTTTTGCGTTAGAAAACATTGCGTCACTTTACTTTAGACTTTACATTTACAAGCGTGTTAAACTCAATAGATTGACCGTTTTCCGGCTGTGAACGTACGGCCGCACTAAATATATTTTTTACGGTTTTTGTGTAAAATCGTACAATATTAGATTTTGACCCACTGTCTGTAGGTGTTTGTATTTTTACTCATCTTTCGGTGTCCACCACGTAGTTCTTAAAGGAACCATTGCGTTCACTGTCTGAGTAGCTCAGCTCTACATTTCGGAGTTTGAGCTCCCTTTCTGGTTTATCAGTGTATTGAAATAACAACATAAAAATTGAAACGTTTTTTTTTCCGCGTTGTACTATGGAAGCTTCAGCCTGTAAAATCACTCAGGCAAAAACAAAAGACAGACGCATAGCAACTACACCTGGATGAAAAATTCGAAGATATTTTGAACAAAGGATTTATTTTTTTATCAAGTTAACTTTTCAATTCTCGTGCTTCAAGTTTGCTTTCAGCTCCTTTCAGCTACATCGAAAATAATCCCTTTCCGTACATTTCGAATCTGCGTTCATGCGAAACTGCTCAGAGACCATTTAAATGAGTTGCTTTTAAACAACTGCGACAATATTCACACAACACACTCTGTTGGCGATATATATTGACGAGTCACACTGTAACACAGCTTTTACTTTCATGTATTTACCAACCCAATCAACGAGCCCATAGAAGGTGTAGTATATAATTCTTGTTAACCCCGCAAGCACGGAGAACTACTAACGGTTTGAGCTGGGCAATTTATTATGCGGCACCGTAATATTGCGTAAGCATCAAAACGAAGAGGTTGAGATTTCATTGTCTTGTACCCAATATTTGATTGGCTGGAATTGAAAATGGGACATTTGATTGGCTGGATTTTTTTTTTTTTTTTTTAATTTTTTTTTTTTTTTTTTTTTTAAATTTTTTTTTATTTTTTTTTTTTTTTTATTTTTTTAAAGTTATAAAATTTTTTTCTCCCCCCCCCCCCCCCCAAACATCATGACAAATACATGACATTTGATAAATTGGTTTGGCTAAATGCATGTCTTCATCTTTTATGGGTGTAACACAAACTCACAAAGGAAGGAGCTTGCAGATAGTTTGATTGCTCAATTGGTAGAACACAGTACCAGAAACACAGAGGTCATGTTTGAATCCCATTCAAGCCTGATTTTTTTTCTGGAATTTTTGCAACTGCTCATTAAGTTGCTCACGTAACATTTACTGTCAGTGTTAATCTTTCATTTTTTAAACAGTTAAACTTGGGCCTTGAAAAGTTCCTTTTAAAAGTTATTTTGATTAACACACAGGTTGTACTATTGCGATGTGGCCAGCCATTGACTGCTATAGGAAGTAAAAGAAGTTGAGAAGACGAGAAATTGATAAATGATACTCTTGGAGGTGCCTCCAAGGGATTCATTATCGACACCAGATCACAAGCTGCGGCCATGAACAGCAGGAGTAAAGGTACAAGTGAAACTATCGTGTGTTTTACTGTTGAGTTGAATAGTAATTTAAAATATCATACATTGGGTAATCAAGTGATGACAAGTTTCAAGTAGGAAATAATTTCAAGGGCATAGTCAAATTCAAATACATGTGAAATGTTGCGCCAAAATGTAGACTGAAGTAATTTGTCACGCTGACATTATGATGGTAACAGGTAAATGGCAGTGGCAAATTGAAAGTGTTCAAATATGCATGTACATGTAGCTGGACTGAGTAAGATGTTCTTTGTCACAAGTTCTGAGACTGGCAAGTTGTTGTGATGGTTAATGTTTAATTTACACGTGGCTATGATCTCTGTGTCTGACCCATTACCCCCTGGGGATTGTAGTTGAAAGTTAAAGTCTACTCACAATCTCTGTGTACTCTTGTTAGTTTGTTTATTTAGGTATTTGTTTGTTTGTTTTCACAGGTGGAGGGGTAGAGCCAGAGTCTCATTATCCTCAGTGGAAAAGAGTTCATCAGAATATTGAGAGATTTCCAGCACTTAATGATAGCATTGCAAAACTTGCTGAAGGTACAGAATGTACATGTTGATGTATATCTCCATCATTCAATACCAATTAAGCAATTGATTTTAATAATTCACTAAAAAGAGAAAGGATTTTGCTCTTTTTATTGGAGCATTATAGTGAGTTATGCAACAGAGAGAACACAGGGTTACTGCTGCTCTTTGTACTACACAATGTATATCATGCTGTGCTTCATCACAAATTAAAACATGTTAATCAATTTTATCTTTTATTTTTTATTATAGTCGTGTTCATTATTATTGCAAGAAGGAGCTTTACAATAATTATACAATGGAGAGCTGATTCTGACATGACCCATTAGTTAATAACGATCCACAATGCAAAAAATACAATTATAATTATTATAATAATTTGGAAATACTGTAACTTTGATGTACAAGCTAGCCTGAAAGTTATTGTCACTATCCCTCAAAAAAGTTTTTTTTCGTTTTTAACCATGGTGATTAATTAATGATAATTATTTAAAATTAACTTAATTCAATATCTTTATTTCTTAATTAATAGTACTTTTGTCATTTGAATTTCCTCAAAACACTCCCACAAAAATCTCCCTTGTCAGTTGGACAAGCAAAGGATGGAATCCACTATAAGTCCAAGTTAAAGATCCATTAGCCCTGGGCTATTGGACACAGCTTTCTTTGCATATTGGGATCAATGAAAAAAGATCTTTCATAACATGTAGTTCCTTCAACACAATTTTTGTACCAAACTGTGAAATTTGTGTAATTGTGTTTAGTGAACTCTTCTTCTGTCATGACCTTTATGTCCCATGGAAATTAATGAGTACTGTAATAATAAGGGTACAATAGAAGGAGCACACAATATACAGTGTAACGTTCTTGCATTGCCTGCTATTGTTTTTGTTCCCTATGCAAATCATGATACCCCTACGGGACAAATAATTTACATTTTTTGCGCATGTACTTGTACGAATTTAAGGGCTACAGTTTCGTTATTTTTGCTTAGCTTCCTTCACTTATTATTGTTGTATTCATTTTCTGTTTGCTTGTCATTTTTTCCTAGTCAAACTTGTATCCATGTAAACAAATAAAATCGTACAATGTTTGAAGTTCACACCCAGTTTGGTTTACACTCGATTAGTGCTATGGCGAAACAGCGATAACATCATGTCATGAATTCAAAGCATTGGACCTATGGGGAGAGGATGCTCTGTTGTGGGGTTGAGAGAACATTTTCCAGAATTTTGTGAAGGATTTGTAAGGAGTAATTCACTCTATTCTTTTGTTACTATAGCCAGTTTAGATCCAGAACTCAGCATGAATGCATGGCTGTCTAAACTGGAGTCAAGTTCTTGGTTGGATTATGTTCAGAGTGTGTTATCCACAGCTTGTTTTGTTGCTCAGTGCTTGGACACACAAGGTAGTGTGAAATTATTATTTAAGATTATCAACCATAACTTCAGTAGTATTGTGTTGAAACAGCAGTTGGGCTGATGAAAGGTCATATTTTTTTTTCAGAGAAAAAAATACAAACAATTATTAATCAAGGAGACTTGAACTTTGTTAATCCAGACACCACGAGGCCAGAGCTGCGTGTGTAAATCATAGTGGTGTCCATATTGATATAAATTATACATGTAGAGGTAGATATTTTGTGAATTCTGATTATTCTGGTTTCAAGTGAGCTGACTATAATAAAATACTACACATACAGACTGTAAGCATTTTTTGTAAACTTTAAATTGAATGCAATTCAATTCAAAGTGCTACACAGCAACAATTTTTTTTTTTATTTCTATGATTTTGCTCAGTCTCTAGGCCACAATATTTTGCCTCAGTCAATCATTTTCAGGTCGTGTGGTCTGAGGTGAAAAGTGTACTCCTAGCCGTTTGTCACACAGGTGTCACCAAAATCAGTTGAACGTAAAGGCCTGAGAGAAAGCTGTACAAGAAATAGGCAATCCATGATTTAGAGTGTCTTTATCATAGGGGTGCAAATTATATGAATTCAGGTTAATTAAGTACCAAGTGAACTGTCTGCAGTATTAATGGTGTCCGTATTATGGAGATGTCCATTAGGCAAGGTTCAGTTGTTATCAGCACTGTCGTGAAGTTTTGAGTCACCTGTTTAGTGTAACCTTGTTCTTTACAACCTTTCAAACGTATTAAATTGTGGGTGAATTGTATCAACAACAGGCAAGTTAACACATAACATGAATGCCCCATCAACGGATCAAGCAGTACATTGTTTAATAATAATAATAATAATAATAATAATAATAATAATAATAATAATAATTATAATAATAATAATCGATATTTAAACAGGGTGACCCCTTCAGTCGCAGGACTGGTATCAACGAGGGCCCTGTATAACGTAAAATAAAAAGAGCATGTATAAATAATATATATCTATTAAGCTTATTGACTTATATGTTGTATTGTCACCACATTAGGAACAACTGTGTTAGTACACGGTGATGCTGGAACAGATGCCACATTGCAAGTAACATCACTGGCACAGGTTCTCTTGGATCCTATGTGCAGAACAACCAAAGGGTGAGGTTTATTACTGTTAATGATCGGATTACTTTACTACAAAAAAACGTTCGAAATTTTTACATTGCAGTATAAAACTTTTGAGTAGCTCCAAAGCTCTTAGTTTCCTTTATGAAACAAATTCTGAGATATGTAACGGCTTGATAGAATTTTTTGTGTTATTTTCGTGTTCGTGTATACTAAAACCTTGAGGGTGCAGTGAAACTATCATTTTCACACGTCACATGATGGTTCAGTCTAATTTATGCTTTGTAGGCGTAAATTTGCTCTAGGCTATGTTTCAGCCGAGTGTCCGAAGTTTTTGTCTGAAATTTGTCCGAAATGAGATAAATAGTGTCTGGAAAAGAATCGCCCGGAATTTTAACTTCTGAAATTTTTTTCAGGGCTTTTGATAGGTCGCGGAAAAAAGTCAAATTTTAAGGGATTTTCAATTACAAATTCGCGGAAAAAACGGCCGATTTCGCGGGAAATTCGCGGAAAATTTCAGGGGAAATTTCGCTCAAAAACGATCAGTAAAAACGGCTGATTTCGTAGGAATTTTCTGAGCAAATTTCGCTAGAAAGTGGTCGGTTTTGCACTGATTTGACGAACGTTTTTGACTAAAAAAGACGACAATTTTGCCATTTTTTTCCCGGAAAATTATGAGTGTTAGCCTATGCAATAACAACAGCAACAGAAACACCGACTACTTATAAGTGTTGCCTTTGTAAAACCGGCGATTTTGCAGGAAAATTTGAGCAACTCGTTTACAATAGATTATCGTATGTGTTTGTATTTGCTTGACCACGAGGTTCTTTTTACCAGAGATCATCATTGCAAAAAAATTTTTGCAAGTAATGTATGATAGCTGAGTCAGTCCTCTCATGTCAGATTAGAATTAACGCTATTCAAACTCAAGAGGTTACATATTCGATCTATATGTTTGCTTATTCCTGTCAGATGACTGATTTATCTTCGCCAAGTTATGACTAATTTTCCAGAAAATGTTTTAACAATAATTATAGTGTATTCAATAGTGATTGTTGTAAACATTAATAAATGTTGGCTACATCTGTTTGTAAGTTAGAGTATCATTCTCGGCAGGTTTTAATGACAATTTAAAGACAAATCATCTATCTGATTATCAAGTACTGTGTACCATACCATTGCCAACAAAAGTTTAGATTGACTTTTGACAACTTTTAACATGTCTTCTGACGACTGGCCAATTAAAAATAAATGCCAGAATTGTGAGAGGTGACGATGTCAAGTTCCACACTTGCTTTTTGACATTTTGTTAACTCTGCCACCTTCTCAGATTTTTAAAAAATCTGGTAAAATGTTGTACAAAAATTAGTCAAAGACCTTGTCAAGTGGCAACAGTATGGCACCCAGCACTGTAACGGCATTTTCAACATGTCCGCCTTCTTTATTTTCTACTAACCAAGGCTAATAGAGACTTTTGCTGATTATGTATTCCAGGTTTGAGGGGCTGATTGATAGAGAGTGGTTGCGTGGTGGCCATCCATTTGCTGAGCGCTGTGTGAAAGTGGGTGTGTCTCCAGTTAGATACAAGGGACAGGGAGCAGTTTTTCTTCTCTTCCTTGACTGTGTTTGGCAGGTTAGTTGATTCACTACATCCCAAAATCGAAATGTTTATTCTCCAATCATTCATAAGAATGATTGGAGAATAATTACTTAAACCTGACCTATGTTTTTGTTGCTTTGATAGATTTACCAGCAGTTCCCATGCTCTTTTGAGTTCAATGACCGTTTCCTTATCACGCTGTTTGAGCATGCGTACTACTCACAGTTCGGTAAGTAATAGGGCTGTGCATTTGAAAAGTGAGAAAAATGGCTGTGCTTAAATCAAATGTCATCAAACTGTGAAGCAGTTAAGTGGAAGGGGCTTCGGAAGCCATGTGTAATGGTTGAAAGGTTGTTTGAATAGATTCAGCTGACGTTTTGTGAGGGCATAGTTGGTGGGGACTGTCACCAACTTGTTGTCGGAGGGCATATGGCTTCCAACCCCGCTTTAGTTAAGTCTCTGTAAATAGGTCCCACTAGTGTTAGCGCGATTTGGGTAAAGGAAAGAACAGAATAAGGACAAAAAATTTATGCACCGCTAAAAAACTATCCTCATAGGAGAGAACTAACAGTTGCTAGTGATCTAGTTTGGTTTCTGTCTTGGAATTAATAACTCATCATTCTAATTTTGAAATGTTCTCCCGTGGAAGTAGTAAGGATTAAAGCATAAGGAGATGACCTTATGTGCCCAAGGGCTTCAAGAGGATTGAGGGAGTGTATGACGAGATACTCCATAGAACAAAACTATTGTTTAAACTCCTGAAAAGTTTAGCATTTGTTACCATCCTTTTTTATATATCTCTGAAACGTACTGAGCAGCCTTTTCTAATATTTCAGGGACGTTCCTGTGCAACAACGAAGGAGAGAGGAAAACAGCGAAGTTAAAATCTAAGACGATTTCTTTATGGTGAGTTGTGTATGTCTTTGTTTTCTGCTGTTGTTTTTGTAGAAGGCATACCATGTAGTTGACGTTCCTCTTTGCCCTTGCCGCAGGTCATATCTTAACCAGCAAGATATTCTGAAGCCGCTGTTAAATCCCATGTATGAACCTAACAACTCTGTTTTGTGGCCTTCTGTGGCATCGCAAAGTCTGGTAAGTGTTTAGGTTTGTATTGTGGTGGGACAGTGAAACCACATGTGCACACTGACATCTGTACGCGACTAGGCTAACTTGAGTTTTGCTCAGCCGAGCATAAGCGTAATATCCCAAGTTTTACATACCAAGAGTTTTCTGCCACACTGATCGGTCAAATTAAGTCACGTGGTCCACCTCTACTGGACAGTTTTTGGTGATAATGGTCAGTTTGGTGTGAAAGCGTGCTCCAGAGGTACTCCTCTATTTCTGTTGCGAACGGAAGTTGTGAATTTCCTTACCATTTGCTAAATTCCCCAGTTTGCAGGGTCTCATTGACAAAAAACAACAACGGGAAACCCATTCAAAAAGGTAGTACTCTTCACCTTGTTTAGTTGGCTTACTGATTTGGAAAAGCCCTTACCATTATTCAACCGGCGACAAATGGTAAGCAATCCCTAGCTCGAGCTAAAAAGCACATGCATTGCAGTTGCTGTTCATGTGCCATGAACCAATGAAAATCACTCAACTGTTAACCTGATCAAATAATGGTCAACGGGGAACAAAGTGCCTAGTTCATCTTTTTTGCTGGTGAATGGCGGAGGAAAACAATGGTTAAATGACAATTGAGCCTGCGATCAAATATTCGTTTGTTTGAAAAGGCATACAAACGAGACGAAAAGGTCAATACAAAGCAGAACTGACCTTTTCGCCTCGTCTGTGTCAAACCCCTGATAACTTTAATAACAGCTATTCGTGGAGAGTCATCCTGTTGAGTTATTATGCGATGCAGCATCCTCCAGCAGTAATTTATCCGCGCGTTTTAACGTAATCTCCAAATGTGATAACAATCATGTTTTTCCATACAGTTTTAGGACGCAATCAAGCAGGCATTTGGCGAGAATTGAGATTATCCTCAAGAAGCGGATGTTGTCTTGATCTGTTACCAGATTCTCGCAATTAACATTTTAATTAATTTCTAATAATTAGTGTAGAGAATTGATATTTTAATACGCTTGAGAGTACAAGGAATAGAAGCGGTGATCCGCTTTTCTTACAGGTATTGTGGCCGGGCTTATTTCTCAAATGGAGAGAATCCAACAAGAATGAAGATATCTTATGGGATGAAGTACGCAGGATACAAGAGATTAACACGGACTTAAAAAGCAAAGCTATATCACTAAGGAGGTAACAAAAGTTAGTCACCGTTTCTCGAAGGTCCCGAAAAGTTTTCGCACCCAAAAAGCTGTAGCAAAGTCTTAAACCTTTTAACTACAGAGCTGTTTTATTCATATATTCTTAATACGAACAGAGGTTCTCTTCATACAAGAAGTTTCAGGCGTATACACCTCTCTGTCTTTAAATATCTATAAACTAAAAATGGCTTTTCGGGCCCGAAAAGATTCCGGCGCTTTCGAGAAACGGGCCCCAGGGCCGCGTTATTCAATAACCGGTTAACGCTAACCCAGGATTAAAAGTTAACCGAAGTAATAAGTTTTCTTATATAAAAATGTTTTTTACTACTCAGGTTTTGTGTAGTTTGAGCTTACTCAAGCTCAAAACTGAAGGACGAACACAAACAGCAAACTTCACCGAAAAGTTACAAAACTGAAATCAAAATTCTTGCTAATCCTGGGTTAGCTCAATCGGTCTTTGAACAACCCGGCCAGGGTTAGGTCACTACCCGAAGGGGCGGAGGGTACTCCCCGAATGTTTTAATGACGATGAGCGGTGCGCTTAATTAAAACCTTACTCTATTTATGACCAAAATATGTGACTTTCGATACTCTGTTTCAAGGTGTTCAAAGACTTAAAAATCGTTACCCTATGTCAGACTTCTAAATGTACTATCTCTATGTATTATGTGACCTCAGCTTACCAGGAATTCCCTTTGCAAAACTACATGTAGGAGAAGAGCTTCAAATTGCCAGATTTTGTTGGGGAAAAATATCAATTCCATCTAAACGGCATACCCAACCCATACCTAACTCAGGCCAGTGTGCAAAACGTACCCTGCTTCTCATTTTCAGGTTTAAATGAGTTAAGGTGGCTCGTACCAGTTTTCAGGTTTTTGACGGCTCATAACTTTGTAAGAATAGGACAAAAAGGCGGACTAGGGCCACTGTAATAGTTTTGTAGGTTTGGATTGTATAATTTATACTTGACCTAAAACAGCTGTTACTTTGTCGTCAGCAGTTACCATGGCAACATTCCAAAAGGATTTTCCAGACCTGATTTTTCGCTTATGTCACTAATAACTAAAAAATTAAGCCAGTGACCCCGAGTTTTTTTTAGTCAATAGCTTTTGGCATCTGAAAATGAAAATGCACAACAATTTTAGAATAATTTTACGGAGCCGATTTCTTGTAAACTTGGAAAAAGGGCAATTTGCACAAAGTGCAAATTTCCTTCCCTAAAATTTTTGTATTTTTTTTCTGACGTTTCCTCTCAGTAATAATATTATAGTAAAACAATAAAAAGAAGGGGTCACCGGGCTTGTTTTCGTGTAAAAGCATTCGCGAGTTCCGTTATTCCCACGCGCGTAGACACGCATTCAAAAATCCAGACTTTGTAAGATCAG